>RCNJ01000494.1_pt1 | contig 14438 bp, 13 predicted proteins | sample 2041171 | NCBI WGS metagenome assembly RCNJ01 (sample SAMN09708213, study PRJNA481090) | feces metagenome | biome: feces | host: Pygoscelis adeliae | place: Antarctica: Rookery Lake | collected 2010-03-01 | reverse complement strand
CTTTTGGTCTCTGCCGCACCGCCCCACCACGCGAATTTGGGCCCGCCAAGCCCGATTATGCGCATAATCGGTGGAAACTAATGTTAGGATTAGGCATTTTGGTTCCCCTCCCAAAAAAAAAAACACCCCGAAGATACCACCAGTTTCAATTTCGAGCACTTTATGCGCAAAAATTCAACTGTATCTCAAGAACGAGATTTAGATTTCATATATAGGAATATCCAGTTACTACCCGCTTAAAGTCGAATTATTACCATACCTTCTCATTCATGCGTGACCAAATTGGGCAGAAGGTTTTACGGGAAACCTCTACGATGAATTGTAAAATGGAACCTATCGCTAAGTTTGTCATCAGGACTGGGGTTGCCCAGCATGACCCAGTGTGACCCTAGGCGGTAATCCGGTGTAACCTAAACCGTAACCCAAGGTGACCTGGCTGACCGGGGTGCCTTCAGCGCGCCTCCATTGAGAATATGCGGGTCGCGGCAAGCATGGCGCTCGAGGCCTGCGCGGCCGGATGCAACGCTGGTCACACACTCCCGGCAGACCACCACGCGGTGCGACGTGCTGAACTCAAAGCATGTCGCCGTCGTCGGTGTCGTCGTCGCCGCAGCCATGGGATGGGATGCGGCGAGGAATGGATAGGGAAGGCGGACCCCTTTCCCCCTTCACTTTCCAGCGTCTCGCGTTGGCGCACACGCGCACGTCAGGGATGAGTCGCGTCCTCGAAGCCGCATTCGCAGAGCTCTCCTGGCACGCACTGCCTTCCCACAGGCTTGGCCGCGCTGCTTCCGCCATCTCCTGGGTTCGGAAGAGCCGCGATAGGCCGCCGGTCTCCCCAAGCCTCGCTCCTGCCGGTGCTCGCCGCCCTAGGGTTAGGGTCCGCCTTGCGCCCGTCTTTTTTTCAGGAAACGTTTTTCAGGATAAATCGGGCACGGCCGCGCCAGCCCCGCCAAACTTCCGTCTTTCGAGGAAAAACGGCGCCCGCATGGGTGGTAGCATTGTTTTGCCCATTCATAGCTTTGCCCACTCTTCTCCCAGAATCCTTAACCACCCAGTGCCTCTCCCTTTTCGCTCCTTACCAGCTCTGAAGCCTTACCTGCGCAAATATGCGCTCGTCCTCCTCTCCTTGCTTGGAGTGCTCCCGGTTGGCGTGCTTCCTTACAACAGATCGGCTGATAGTAAGCAAGCGGCATAGACGACAGCTGAAGCCGTCCACGACTGGCACAACGGGTTGCGGTGCAAGGCCTTCAACTAGCAGCTCTACGCCCTTGTAGCCATGGAGGAAGCGCGCATCCGCCTCACCAGGCTCCGTCCAAACTCCCCAGCCGCTTTTCGGATAGCCGGTTTCTCGCGGTGGAAGCTGCGGAGGTGCTCTTCGATTCCCCCTACCGCCTGCGCACGCCTGCACCGAGGCTTCGCACACAGTAAAACCGCTTACTCCAAGTTCACAGTGACCAAATGCGCCATTGATGGCGGTGTCTCCATCAACCCAACGCCTCTTCCCCCCATAGCAGCCATGGCGGCCTATGTTTTCCGTGTTGTCGTCGTTGTCGTCCGGGTAGAGCTCAATTCTTTCTAGCCTATTTGAGGGTATTGTATGCGCCTGGTGGATGGCGCTGGCGCTGGCAGAGAGCGATTATTTCCGGCGCTCCGTAGTAGCCCCTCTATCACAGGGGCTCATAGCAACGGTTTCCACGCAACAAAATCAATCGCAAAAATGTATCTCCTTGATCCCAGAACGCTACAAGTGTCGCATGGAAGAACCGACTTCGGCGTTGGAATCGTCTTTGCTTTGCCATTCCGTCCGCATAAATCATTTTATTTTATACAAACTTTTTCAGCGAGTTGGGGTTAGCCCGGCTAGGGGCACTGGTTTCTAACCGGGACTGCCGCGCAACTGGCGCGCCGCGGCCCGCCCTACCATACAAATTTTTGCCCGCCAAGCCCGGCTAGGAGCCTAACCGGGGGAAACTAGAGTTAGGGTCTTATCGCAACAAATGTTTGATTATACGACGCCCGAGGTCAGGATGTTTGCTTCCACGCTCATTAGCAAGCATTGCTGTAATTGACCCATTTGGCCGATACCAATGAATTGAATGAGAACATATCTCTCCACTGCTCATCCCCCACCCCACCGTCTAACATACTTTTCTTCCGGAACAGCTCCCTACCTACCGTCCATCCAATCACAACCATGGCAGCGCTTGGATTCAACATCATTGCGAATACTGCTTGAGCCTTTCGACAAGCGGTTGATCATCTCGCGGTCAATACGGTTGAGATCCCCTATGTGGATGCAAAGTTGGAACGTCACAGAGAAATTGCCTAGAAATGAGAGCAGCCTAGTGTGTCGACCAAAATATAAACTTCACCTAATGCCTCTCGCATGATCGATATCCTTTCATAGTCACCTAATTCTTGATGTGTCTAAAAACCACTTATTACATCCTTAGCTGCCTCCAAAGCGTGTATCTCCTTCTTTAGCTCACCCCGCCTATTTTTAGAGGCTATATCCTCACCCGCGACCTTTTCGAGTTGCTCAGGCGTGAGATCAGCGACATAGCTCGAAGTGAAGAGATGAAGTGGGCTGGGCGAGCCCTTCAAGAGATACCAGTCCATAGCTTGCATAAGGACAGCATCCACAAAGCGCTTTCTCGCCGTTTTATAGTAGCAGTAGAGTATGTCATGGAGATCATCGACGGCATGCTCGAGGTTGGACTTGTTCGTGCGCTCGGGACTGAGCTTCGACAAGTCGCTCTCCCGAATGAGGTTTTCCTCATTCATGTGCTTGTCATTTTTGTCGAGCACGTTGCCTCTGACGGACAGCTTCTTCAGTTCGTATATGGTAGCCTCTCTGCTACGCTGCTCCCGTACTTTGCGGAGTGTTTCGCCGAAGTAGTGATTCTCGGTGAGAAGGGTCCCGTTTTGCTCGACCGTGAAGAGGAATGCCACCATCTTGATGGCGTCTTGGTATTTCGCCAGAAGGTCGTCTTTGATGAGTAGAAGTATCGAGTTACGGGTGCGCTTGTCAGGGCACACTTCACCTAACAGGCCATGGATGAAGCGGTGAACCAAGACAATGATGTCGTTGATGAATGCAGTAGAAATTCCAAGCCACTTCTCGGCTTGCTCCTTCCAAAGCAAGGAAAGAATGTCCGGTCCGACAACTTCAAGGCTGTAGCTTCGTGTCTCGCGCACCTCTCTTTTAATCCAATGCTTGATATTCCCGTGGTCCGGAGGGGATACTTTGGCTACGGGGATGAAGAGTGCATCGAGCTCAGGGAGCTGCTTCTTCAGAACCGCTTTTTCAACCTTGAAACGGCTCTCTATAGATGAAAGCAGTGTGTCTAGTTCATGATCTGTCTGCTCCTTCTCGCCATACTCCTCTGCAAAAGCGCTGTTGACCTCTTCTTCGTCCTCCACTGGTGCTACTATAGTGTCGGCCGATTCCGTAACTGTTCCGTGTCGATGAAGGCAATGCTGTGCCCCTTCCACGTCATCTCCTTACCGAACTGCTCCTTGCGATTGGCCACTGATGTCGGTAACCGCATGCCTATGCCCTTCCTGAGGATCATGTGACGATGATAGGATGTATTCATGGCATCCCTGAAAATATCTTGGAACTGATTCGCGATGCGCTCTAGGAATTTCCTCTGGTCGGCCTCAGAGTTGCGCTCGTCACCCATGTGAGCAAGGTCCTGCTTACACTTCACGACACGCTTCTCGATCTGGGATTTAATAGCTGGGAATTCGCGATCGATCACGTCTCCGTGAAGCTGTTGGAGTCGGACGAGAAGAGCGGCGAGGCCCACGCGGTCGCGTGGAAGTTGGTTCCAAGGATATGCGTCGAAAAACCGGCGCTCAATTCCCTCCATCTCAGGCCGTTCACAGCTCTGCTTCCTTTTACTGCGGTTTCGGACAACGTAGTATCCAAGGTTCAGCCTGTGCTTCTTCCCGTTCACGAGGTCCATAATGGTGTATTCGGTGCCTTTGTCGAGAAGGTCAGGCTTGGTGAGACTAGCGGAAAGGTCAGCAATACGCCAGGTGAGGTTACCAACTGGCTTGCAGCTCAAAATAACGGGCCTGAATAAACACTCACACTCCTAATGTACGCCGACCTTCGGGATCCGCTTGCTCTACCATCTAGACACCGATCAGCATTGCTTATGCGATGGGGATCAGCAGAACACACCCTCAAAATTGACTGGGTCGCAATGTCATTGTTGCAAGCCAGCACAGCTAGGATAATGGTCCTGGAGTTCTGTATGTAGCTCTTAACCATTTCTTCGACGAAGGCAATATCCTCGTCAGTTGTCTCACCATCCTGCTTCGTTCGAAAAAGCCCAGGGACGTCGATGACACTTAGGTTGATCAGATGAGGGCCGGTTATCTCGATCTTAAAGATGTCGTCTGAAAAAGTCTTCCAACCATCATCACCAGCCTCCCGGGAGATGCGTACTCCCATGACTTTCGACGCCTAAGCAGTCCGAATTAGCAGCAATATTGTTGTCTATGAGTTCATGACTGACCTGCTCTAATGCCTTCAGGAAATTAATGCCATCGAGTTTTTTCGTCTCATAGCTCCAGCTCCGAAGTCTTTCCGCTTTGTCTTGGCTTGCAGACTTTCCAGGAATGATCGAGACATGTACGTTCTCCGTAGGTTGGCGTCTAAGGGTGATGTTTGTCGCGAACTTAGTGCACAAAGTGGCGTCACGAGGAAACGGTACGTCTGCGATGGCTTCAAGCACCGAGCTCTTACCGCTGGATTGATCGCCAACGACAACCAGTTGAGGTAGCTCCACGAATTCGTGTACTCCAAGATCACGGAGCTTGTCGATAATATCCATGTGAGCCGGGTTCGAAAGAGCGAGCAGTTTGGTGCCAATTCGCTCGCCTGAGTCGGATGATGAAGGGTTCTCTGCGGTGGGTTCCGCCATGGGTAAAGCCTCTTGATCAGCGTCTGCCGGGGTCGCAGATTCAGCAGGTGCAGGACCACGAGAGTCAAGCGGCGGAACCTGCTCTTTCGTCGATATCGGTGCAGCCAACAAGGCAACCCTTTGCTCCCAGTCCGACACATTTAAATCGTGCGAGTGCTCTTGATCCTTCTCCTTAATACTCATCGTGCAAATAATGTTTGTGGCGCTAAACTGAGGAGCAAAACGAATTGTACGAAGAAACCAACCTGCTTATATATCTATGTCATGGATGTGGTATGACGAAAGGATCCCAGCAGCGTTTGAGCACAAACGCGTTCAATTTGCCAAATCACACCGCTACAAACGAGGTTTACACGTTCGTCCACTTGGCCTCATAGTGTGACAATATTGATCCAAGGTTCTTGATTGATACAGGTGATGGTAAATATATGTGTTTGTCGTCAATGGCTTCCTTCTAGCGGCATCCTGCTTCACCACTCGGCAGCATACAAAAATGGCCGTTCGCCATGCGTGAACCTCCTGATGCTGGCCGGGAACGCGCTGGCATATCGTGCTGCAAACTTCATTTCTTGCATGCACCTCTCCATGCTGTCCGATAGAAAGAGCTTAATTCTTTCTTCTTAGGTTCGAGAAGTACAGTGTATATATTCAAAAAATGGGATGCAGCTAGCATCACTTCCGAAAGTCCAGCTTTCGGTTTGGTTGAAGACTCCCGGAGTTTCAACGATGGTTAATCACCCCAACATCCCGACACTCCCGGTTTCCGCTTCTCAACACATGCTTGCATCTCCTGAGATAAATGCACTTCCTCACGGAGGACTCTCAAAGAACGAATAGAGAGCCGCAGAGGCGGTCGATCCTCCACCGTAAATCGCCGATTGGCAGCAAATCTGTAGAAGATTCCCAGGCTTTTAGCACATTGAGGTAATCTGCCGTAGAAAATGTTTCATATTGTGGATTGCTGCACAACGCCAACCGCCATGTCGTGAGGCCCTGCTTCCAGGTCGCCTATTCCGCCGGCCCGCCTATTCGACGCTCAATCTACCGGGTAACCCGTGGTCAACCCTCTTTCTCGTATCTTGCTAAGCTGCAGTTCAATTGACATGAATGAGCTTATGTCGACTTTAAATTTGGTATAAAATTATGTACGAAGTACGAAATGCTTAGGAAGGCGGATCTACCTGTGATTTGATAATGTGCGTAGTAAGCATCGCTTCGTCGCAATCGTCCCAGTCGAATCCCGCAATTTCTACAGTTAGGGAAAGACCAGTTTGTTGGGTTCTCCCCATCGTCTTGGTCGTACCAATCCACTAAAAGAGTCTGTGTTGCGACGGCGACTGCCAGACTAACCCCTCTTCTTGGTACAAGAGGACCCTCCTCCCAGACACGAGGCTGATGAGCTGACCAGCGGTCGAGGCACGAATCAAGTCAAACACTATTGTTGGAAGAAAGTCGAGAGATGTTAGAATTCTGAACCTAATACCTTGTCAGCATTAAAACCGGGACATAAAAGAACTGACTGATAAGACACTATATATGCGACCAGCGCATCCTGCTCATTTTTTGCGTAGTGACAACGGCAGGGTTGCGAATACACGCAGAAAGCTCGCAAAGCTTTAATTATTCTATACTGTAGGTTCTCATAGTCACTTACGACGACGACGACTAAGGCTTGGACCCAGTCACATTCTAAGGCTCTAATTGGCTACTGCTAAAAGAAGGGTATGGGGGGGGCCGGCTCTTGACATGCGCACGGATCCATCTTCAGATTTTTGGACCTACGTGCGCCGCATAAAGCGCACAGAAGGGATCGGTGGCGCCCGAAGACTGCCGCAGCCACACCGCACAAAACGCGCAGTGCCATTATTCAAGACTAGTACAAAATCTCACTGGATCCTAATCTCTCCGATTTCGATTAATCCACATCACCCCAACTTGTGCTTCTGGGCCGACTCTTGAAGGATCTTTAGAGGTTTTGGGCCGTCTTTCATATAAGAGTCGCAGCCCTCTCTGGTCCTAGCAGACAGAGACGCAGATAGCAATCATGCTTACCACCCCTACCACATCCCTTCTGCGCCTACCGCCGAGGTCACTGAGACAGTATGTCCTACCGGCGGCAACTGCTACGGCCACACCGGTCCGCGCGTTCCGACAACGTGTCCTCAGTTCTCAGCGAAGGCTGAAGAATTGCCAGAGCGCGCCGAAAACTCATTGTTGTAGCAAGGCGGCAACCACACCTATCCTGACTTTGACTGCTTCTCAATTCTGGACCTCGACGTCAACTTGGAAACGAGCTACCATCAACACTCTTCGATGTCTGGTTGGCTGCACTGTGGGCGACTTTTCGGCGATGTGGTACCTTCAAGCATTCCATCCAGCCATCGGAATGGGGACAATTATGGCCATCTCTAGTAAATCTCAGTGTTCAAAGCTGTCCGTTCACGATTACTGATCCGATCTAGTGGCCTCCGGTATCACGACCTCGATGCTCCTAGAAACGACTCTTCTCCGATTTGGCCGCGATCGTCTTCCTTGGGTAGCTGCTGGTCAAACTGCTGCGGCAATGAGTATAATTTCGATGGTTACGATGGAGCTTGCCGAGAATGCGGTTGACTATCATCTGACCGGTGGAGTGGTCCAGCTGGATTCCCCTGCGTTCTGGAGCGCAGCTTTGCTTTCCGTGTCTGTGGGATTTCTAGCACCCCTGCCGTACAATTACCTGCGTTTGAGGAAGTATGGGAAGGCTTGTCATTGACTGGCGTGTTTATTAGAATGTGTATCAATCTTGTAACTTGTAATATAGAGGCTGTACTCGTGGACCAGTTAAGCAAAATGACAGTAGGACCATTGTGGTAGGACACTTCTGGATCGTGACTTCATTCCAGTTATGACTCTAGCTTTTGCCAACACCACTATGTCTCGGCGCTGCCACATTAAGGATTGCGGGTTTGATTACAATAGGGCGACATGCGGTTGGGAGCGATAACACTTTGTGCTTTTGAGGCATGCTTCGGCTTCGTATACGACAGCAATAACGTTTTCGTGAACTTTTTTTCAGGTATCGAGAAATCACTACTTACACAGTACATTTTACAGGTTGCCCAAATAGACAAGATCCAATTCAATCTACTTTCAAACTACCAAGTCTCTTTCTTATCCTGTTGATAATATAGCTCCCCCAAACCAGAATAATACTCCACGCAACGTCAGCCCACTCTTACTTCTCACGTAGCTAAACCTCCCTACCAAACTCAATTCGGCTTCTGGCTCCTCATCGGCCATCTAACTTCGGGCAATTTTAGCGCCAGACTGCTTAGAACAACGCTAATGCTGCTACCGGCCATCGCTACGGCAGCCCACACTGGGCTCATGCGCCATCCGGCGTGGTGTTCCGTCCCTCCGATTGTGTAGAAAACTCCAGCTGCAACTGGGATCAGGGTGACATTGTATATGCCGGCCCAGAAGAAGTTCACCTTAACTCTCAAGAACACACGTTTGGAGAGTGTAAATAATGTACGAATAGCCGCGAGGTGTGAGTTTAGAAGAATGAAAGACGACGCATTGATAGCGATATCGCTGCCTGAGGAGAGCGTAATGGAGACATCTGCAGCGGTCAATGCAGGGGTATCATTCAGGCCATCACCAGCGAAGGCCACCAGCTTCCTCACCCCCTTCGTGGGGTGTTGAAGTTCATGGATGTATTCGGCCTTCCCCTGCGGCAGGACACCCGCTCGGACGTTTTCAGGAGGAATATTGAGCTGCAAAGCGATGGCATGCGCCGTAGTGGCGTTATCACCAGTGCAAATGTGAATGGCGAGACCTAGACTGCGCAACGACGCAATAACTTCGGGCGCTTCCGGGCGGAGGGGATCGGACAGAGCAAAAATTCCGACAGCCTTGTAGCGGTTCGAGTGGCGGATGGCGACGACAGCGACGGAGTGGCCTTGAATTTGGTGTCGATAGAGGGCTTGTTGCAAATTCATGCTCGACGTTGTTGCGATCTTGTTGCTGATACTGTCTCCTGACCTGACCGACCCCTCAGCTTTCTCTGTCTCTGTCTAATTCAGGAGATCAAGGAGTTTTCCATTCCCAATGGCAGTCTCCACGGCATGATCCCCCGACTCCAAACCGAATGTGAACCTCGCCGTCATACCATGGCCTGGTATCTCTCGGATATTCGACATGGTCACCTCTTCCGAGCTTAAGGCACAAAATGTAGTTATGGCCTGAGCAATCGGGTGGCTGGAGATACCTTCCATTGCCCGCGCCATGGAGAATAGCCTATCTTTGCTGATGTCTGGATGGAGTTGTTCGTAGTCCGTAACTTTCATCTGACCCTGTGTCAGCGTGCCGGTCTTATCGAAGACCATCACATTTAAGTTAGATGCTTCCTGGAAGGCCTGCCCCCCACCCTGCACCAAGATTCCCTGCTTAGCAGCGAGTCCCCCTCCAACAAACAGTGCCGTGGGGGCAGCGAGGCCGATACCACATGGACACGCAACCACGAAAACCGCTATGGCGAACTCCAGGGACCAGAGCGCCCAGCCACCCTGCGCAGAATCAAGCCAAGCATCGGGCAACCTGCCGGAGAGACCGAGGCCAAGCCAGGTTACCCATGTTACAATTGCAAGCAGAGTAACGACAGGTACAAAGTACCCAGTTAGAACATCAGCAAATCGCTCGATGGGAGCACGTTTGGCCTGGCCTCGCCTTACGACTTCGATGATCTGATCGAGCATAGAGGCACCACCAAGTTCCGTGACTTTGATTTCCACAGGATCGGCCACGTTAACAGTCCCAGTAAAGACGGTGTCTCCTTTCGTCTTTCGGACGGGCTTCGATTCGCCGGTGAGTGAACTTTCGTCGAAGGAGAATGAACCGTCCTGCTCGACCGTACCGTCTGCCGGCGGGGAAGTTCCTCGTGGGATCTGGACCACATCGCCAACTTCCAGCTGATCAACAGGAACCTTCTGCACTTCGCAGTCTTTCCCCACAAGGAGGGCTTGGTTTGGCCGAAGCTTGCTCAGCATCGCAACGGCATCTCCTGTTCTGGCCTTGCTATACGCTTCGAGATATCGGCCAATGAGAATAAAAAAAGTCAAGAACGTGATAACATCGAAGTAAGAGGAAGACGTCCTTATCGAATGGCGTCTCTCTGTTTTTTGTGTAGCATTCATGACGAGGACCGCAAGGGACGAAACGTACGCAACCATCGTGCCGACGCTTATCAGCATATTCATGCTACCAAAGCGATAAAATCGACGTAGCATTGGAACGGCACTGTTCGGTTTCCACATGGCCCAGATCTCTTTGAATGCTCGTCGGTGGAATAGATCCGTGCCAAAGAACATGACGGGTGTCGTCAGGATAAGCAGTGCCCATTCCATCCGTGTCGCATTCCCAGCCCACATGGGCTCCTCGAACCATATCCGTGTAGGATTGTCGCCTGGAACAAGGGCCATATAGACGACGCCGATGATCAACGAAGGTATAGCAACAATCCCGGCGAAGACTAGCCGCCACAAGATTGAGCGCCTCTCCTGGTGCTGGATTCGTCTCGACCGTTCTTCGACGGTTGGGGGGTGGTACACATAGATTGAGAATGCCGAGTCGACGGATTGAATGGTGGAGATAAAGTCGCGGATCGTAAGGCCTTTCGACAAGGACGGTTTATACGTGATCTGCACGCGGGGATCATTGAACGAGGGCGGTCTTGATATGTTGAGGCTGGAAAAAAAACCCTTTTCAGAACGGAACTCTTCCAGGACCTTTACGACCCTCTCCGGACAACGAATGCAGTGCATACCATCAATCTGGAAGTCGACCACCCGCGCTTGCGAAGCAAGACTGGATTTCGGCTCTACCAATTCAACGACCGTTGCACGATAGCCCATGTCGCTAATCTTGTCTAACATCAGGTCTAGATTCTTCATTTCCCCTCGAAATTCCACTGACCCTCTGTTGGTTAGCAAATCGATGCTAGCAGTCGCGACGAAGGGCAGCCCTTCCAGCCCTGCAGTAATTTTCCCGATACAACTTCCACAGCTCATTCCTTCAATCGATAGCGACGCAGTGTAGGTAGGACTCGGCTTCGGTCTTGGTTCTACTAGTTTGACGAGTGTTGCACTGTAGCCTAGGTCGCCGACCCTCTCTAATATCGGGTCTACGTTCATCTTCCCACCAAATTCAACGGCGCCGCTGTTGGTGAGCAGATCGATGTTGACCTTCGTGACGAACGGTAGTTCCTCCAGTCCTGCGGTAATCTTCCCGATACAACTACCACAGCTCATTCCCTCGATCGACAGTGACGCAGTGTACGTGGTGGATGGACCGTAATCGTATTCGGACGGATCATCAATGTCGATGACAGTCGGGTTGTCATTAGAACCCGTGGCGGCAGTGGTCGATGTTGTTGGAACCACTGGCGAAGCACCGCCCCTCCCCCATTCTTTCTGGCAAGTTTGGCAATTATCTATGTGCTTCTGTTGAAATCGCACCCTCGATACCTCGCCGTGGTTGATTCCTGCGAGATCGTGCTCTTCAACTTGTCGTCCATGGTTGTCGAAAAGGGCAACATGTTGTACGTCGAAAGCGGATGCAGTCAAGGCGTCGGTAATTGACTGATAGTTGATGATCTTGCTGTTAAATACAACTCGTATAGTTTGGTTGATTAGGGACACCTCATCTGCAGATGAGATTCCTGGCAGGTGAGACATGACGTCCTGGGCGTAGGAGACGCAAGACGGACAATGAAGGTTCGATGCGAGAAGTACTACCGAGTTCATGGTGGATGTGTTCAGCCAAGACAAATAGGATAAGGCAGATAGGAAGATGGCGAGGGAGTTGGTTAGTTTTAAGTCACTGGCGGGCAGTGCCCAACAGTCGAACTACGACGCAAACTACTAAACAAACCGGTGGCGTAATCAGAGAGAGCCGTCGTGAGGGTTCGATTGTTTGAAGCGAAAGCAAATGCCAATCTAGCAATTGCCTATCTGGTCAGCTCAGACCGCACAAAGCACGCAGTGGGTCCGACGTAGGACAAGCCGCCAACGGACGTAGAAGCAGCCTACTTCGGCGAGAGGACGCTTGGTAAGGTACCCCGCATAAAGTGCGCAGTGGGTCCAACGTACAGTAGGACTAGCCGCCAATGGACGTAGAAGCAGCCTACTTCGGCGAGACGACGCTTGGTAAGGTACCCCGCATAAAGCGCGCAGTCGACGCTTGGTACCCGTACCCGCGCAAAGCGCGCAGTGGATCCGACATGGTGCTACCCCACCCTCATCACATTGATGTCACCCGTTGTCACATATCATCTTACACTCTCCTCGCTACTTCTCTATAGTCTTTACCCCGGTAACCTCTGTTCCTACCTCCTGCTCCTAATGTCCATCTAAAGGGATACAAACCCTAGCGCCCCTATTTGCAGTATTCTGGATCCTATTGGGTGCTTGATTTTGTCGGGGATATTGAGATGATGTGAGGGACGTTTGTAGTCCTCTTGGTGTTCGATTGCACACCCCGTATTATGGTCCGGAAGGACATGTCTGCACCAATGATGCCGCGTGCTCTAAGCTCATGTCATAATGAAACGAGGGTACATGCGCGCAACGATATGAGCTTGGGCGAAAGAGTGCGCAGTTTGCTGAGTGGTGTCTTCGAATTTCGAGAAGACCGAAAGGGCCTGGTTAGTAAGGGCCATGCTAGTACAGAGCCCACAGTCCTACTCGTGTATGGATTTAAAGTCGAATGGGTGAAAAATGAACGCGGACAACCGATAACGACGGGTAGTGACACTGATTAGCAGAAATCATTCGGACAGAACCAGATCTTAAGATCCTTCTCGCTTTCTTCTACCATCCAACCTATCAGCCCTAAAGATAGTATTCAAAAGAGGCATCTGGAGTTCTGCCTTTGGTTTTTTGCCTATCCATTATAAGGCAACAGAATGTAGTACATTCCGTTGAGAACACCTGCCATTTGGAAAACGTACTAGCAAAGACAGGGGATAGATTCCGTTGATAACAATAGTAGTAGATTCTGTTGACATTTTTATCACTAAAACACTAATATTTTAAATCATTCAAAAGCCTTCATAAAGACGTAACAAATGATACCACTTACAAGTTAATACAACATTGATGGGAGTGAGTAAACAGGGGTGTAAATTGATGCTATTTGATTTTGTTGGGGTTGGCGACCAGTGTTTGATGGCGCTTTGGCTACATTAGGTCACGACAGGATTTGGGAGAGTATACATCACAGTTGTTGCCTAGTATATAAACCTATAAAATTTAAAATTTCTTCCCTATATACTAATGGAGCCTTTTATTTGTTTGCACGAATATCCATTTGCCATATGTAAGGAGTGTAAAATTGCTTGCGGCCCAAATGAGATTGCCAGCCATTTGCGCTCAAAGCACAGCTCAGTGAAACTCAGCGAATGGCTGTTGATAGCCAAGTACGTTGAGGAAACTCCAGGCATCATAAAACAGCAAAGGGAATTAAGGGAGTTCAAGTTTCCACCACCAACCATCCATCCCAGCTTCTTTATTGCACCACCAGAAACGGACGGTTTGAGATGTGTATGGTGTGTGTAAGGCACAGCGGAAGGAAGGTCACATAGGCTCCTTGAGGCCAGGGCGCTTACGGTTACGTAGGCGATACGATCTCGCGTCTGCCATATCAGCAACCTTTGCAAGGTATCAGATCCGTAGTTATTGGTCGCTGTATGAAGCTACACTTACCTGCATAAGGTTATCAGTATCCAATTGCACTGTGATACTTCTGTTCATTCATTACCTCAAAACCCCTTACGTATCTTAAGACGTGGCGTTACAATTTTAATAGCTCACCCCCTCTCAACCTAAGGAAACGATAGTAGAACTACCAGAAGCTGTTCGCAGGCCACCGCAGGTGCTGACAAACGCGCACTAACGCTGGCATTGGCAGTAGTACTTGCACTGCTCCGCAGCTGTCAACCATCGATGAGAACACCCTGCCAACTGACACCGTTACTGAGGACATCAACGAGCTCCAAGTCACAATCAACCGAGTCAAAGCCAAGGCAGCGATTGAGACAGAGATGCTTGACATCCTGCGCCAGGCTCTCCAAACCCACAAGCAGCTCCATGGCAATGACCGATCCACCATGAGCCCCAAACTGTTACGCTTTGCAGAAATCCAAGACAACTTCCGAAAGCGCAAAGTGTGCACCGAGCGACACAGCCAATTGTTCCTAAACAAATTATTGTCAATAATGCCCCTACAACATGTAGCGCTGGCCGCATCCGCAATCCAAGCCTGTACCATGTGTCATGTGACAAGTACGGTGCCTGCGCATTGTGACTGGGGGTTACCTCAGGCACTCAGGCCATAAGTGAAGTCCGTGACCGGATAAATAGATGTCCCCTCCGAGGTCATGTTACCTTCTCTTGTATATGGCCTGAGAATCCTGTCCACCTCGTACACTGCTCTGCAGTCGTTTAGTATGTGTTTTTG
>RCNJ01000493.1_pt1 | contig 14457 bp, 12 predicted proteins | sample 2041171 | NCBI WGS metagenome assembly RCNJ01 (sample SAMN09708213, study PRJNA481090) | feces metagenome | biome: feces | host: Pygoscelis adeliae | place: Antarctica: Rookery Lake | collected 2010-03-01 | reverse complement strand
AAACCAAGAGGTACCGCTCCGTCATGTTTCAGTTTGCTTGCATGATTGGCTGCGGGAAGAGTTGGACTTTGGTGATTGAAAGACGACTGCTTATCATAAGACGCGAGGAACATATCTTCAGAGATAAGACCACACTCAATTTCAACCGTAGGAAGGCGACACGTCATCAAGGACCCTGAGATAGTCCTGGCGCCCTGAGCCTCTGATAGGTGCGTTGTAAGGGGTCCTTACCTATACCAATAGCGGTCTCGATACCGCAAATGATTGGTAAATATTCTATGCATTTCGCTGTGCTAAAGTAGCCTCTGATAACACCGACTGACATATATACCTACTATGCAAAGCGATCGAATCATAACCATGTATCCTGCCCAGTTCGCCTAACAATGCCCGCTTTCCAACTCTCTGCCCTCCGAACGATATATTACTCGAGCTTAATACAGCCAATATTAATAGGCCGTTGTGCAATCGACCACCTGTTTCCAAGGTTAGCTAGGAGGTATGTAAGAGGAGCAAAAAGTATATCATACACTTTGGCAGTATTGTCGTCACCACCTGTCGCAAACATTGCGTTATTGACCCTATTCCAGGCCAGGGAATTGCAGGCTCCTGGACCATGAGCATCGAACTGCCCGACCAGATTCCCAGCATCCTTCTGCCATATAAACACGAGGCCGCCTGCACAAGGTCAGATTTTGAATCATGTGGGTCCGAGTTACTACTCACGTTCGCTTCCGCTGGCAACGAAATGATCGTGTCTCCCACCAAACGCATTCCTAATAATGATTTTGTCGGTCGGCAATCCTGTATATGTTCTCACTTCCTCATTTGTTTCAACCGCAAATAGATGCTGAATTCCATCCTTGTCGCCAAGAAGAACATAAGCAGAGTCCTCGCTAATGCTCAAAGTGGTGACATCTGCCTTCAACTGGATCTCATATTCTAGGTGCGAGCTCTCAAGATCGTAGACGAACAAATGTCGCCTGTTGTCAATGGCGACGACAAATCGGTCATTTGGAGCCACGACGAGGTCTTGGATGCGGTGAACACAGCCGAAATCGGTCAACGACTTGTTGCTTTTTGAGTTAAGTTCCCAAAGCTGCAATCCCCCGACACGAGAGAGGCTGCCAGTGAGGAACCGCTTGCCATCAGACGTCCATGCGCAGCAGGATACTCTTGCGTTTGATTCAGGCAAGGTGCGCTTAAGTTTTCCCGTCTAGTATTCGGTTAGCAGCCATGAAAATCGCAGATTTTGGGTACGCACCTTAGCGTTCCACAATCTAACGCGTTTATCCATAGAGCAAGTGATAATCAGGTGGTCGTCAGGACTCCAAGCTGCTGCCGTCACACCAACATCGTCGCCGTCCCAAGACTCGTCGTCTACTACTGTTAAGGTCCTGATCGGCTCGAGGGTCTCGACATCCCAGATAATCAATTTTCCATCAGAGCTGCACGTTGCAAGTCGTGTGCCATCATGCGAGAACTGCAACGACCATACTTCCCCTGTATGCTTTAGCTCCTTAACCAGCACTGGCGGAAATATCTCTTTGCCACATGTATGATCGCAGAGAAGCGATACTTCCACATCCGTGTTGTGGTAAGAACAGCTGGCAATTTGTGCTCGTTTAGCTTGACTTAGAAGCGTGGCAAGACGATGAGGTCGGACCATCACAGAAGGTGCGAAACATTCTAACATTGGTCAGCACCGTCCTTCAGTGCTTTGTAACGATATAACAAGCGGAACATATTTCTCGGAGGGAAGACATACTAGATATGTCGCCAAGAAGTAATGCCCGAGATTTGCCACGGGCGCCGTCCCAGTGAGCCTTAATTTTGAGTTCGGCGACCGAGGGACAAAATATCAGACTATTGCAAGGTCAGTACGTACTTTCATGTCGCAGGAACGAAACAAGTACTTTGTGAGGACATGAATCTTCTCGGTATCGCCTCTTATTAGATCGATTATTTCCCGTCTCAGTACCATTGTGGCACGTCCGAAATCTTGCGCTTCTAGCAACTCTAGGAACTTCTGCTGTCTTATCCAGAAAAGGACCTGGAGAGGTGTGGTGCTTTCGAGGAACTCAAGGACATCTTTCTCTTCTTTTGGGCTATCACCGTTGCTGACAGGCGAAGAAGGCCGATTTGAGAGGTAAGACTCCGCTAACGTCCAATTTCCCTGCATTATCGCCTCCCGAAATTCGGCAACAGCAGGCTTCTCTAGCTCAACACCGCTCTCTTCGGCCAAGCTCGTAGCGAGCGAGCTATGGCCTAAGTCACCCAAGGCCTGTATGAGCAATCTCGACACTTCTGCTCTATCGTGACCGAAGTACATTGACAGTTGTGGTTGGTTTGGTGAGTGTCCATTTGTTGCGGCCGAGCCCTTTACTGTCTCGCCCTTCGACCAGCCATTAAGAGCACCTGCCATTTTCCTCCTAGCTATTGCGTCCAAGTCGGAAGCCGTGTGGTTTGTTTCATTCGAGTTGTTCGAGGTTTCACTGCCCTTCATTGTGTTATTTGTCCGTCTGCGTTTAGGGCGTTGAAAGTCGTCGCGGCCAGCGGAACCAGTATTGGCGAGTGCAGCAGATGGGAGATCTTCTTCGCTCTCCGGTCGTCTTCGGTGATTCGGTATCACCGGGGAGAATGCGGCTGTAGATGCCTCTACAGTCGCAGAAGTTCCCCGTTGAATATGTGACACTGACAAGCTCAGCCCGTGAACGGGGGAGCTGCCGTGAGGAGAAGTGGAGGAAGACGAGGAAGGATAATTATATTCGAAAGTCGGTGGAGGGTTAGACGAGGAAGAGTGTTCGCCTGCCAGAGCGACTGTTGCGGGAGTGCCGCGGGTTTAAATGACGGCGTCCACAGACTCAACGGCCTTGAGCCCTTCTAGTCCGAGTCAGCCGTTGCACTATGACGGAGGAAGATTGAGGAAACGTGCTCTTTTAGAATAGCACCTCTGGTGAAACCAACTGGTTCTGCTCGTGGACAAATATAGACGTTACAGAGTAGTCACGAAACGGCGGTAGAGCCGCTGCTTTGACGTTGGCTGTACTCTCGAAGTGAGGTATGTACTGTAGTAAGACGCAGCGAATGGCGATTCGGAAGCAGATAAGTAACCGGGCCGCAAGAAGCCCGTTCTGAAGGAAGTGAGGGTTGGACAGAGATTTATTGTTTGTAACTATGGAAAGCGTCTGACGAGGTCCTCAAGTACGGGCGTGGGTGCGTCTAGAGTTCTATATAGATAGAGAGGCCGGCAGGCACTCGCCCTCTGAACTCTGACCGTTCTCATCGAGCCCTGAGACCTCTGGGGCCACTATCGATAAGGAAATGCACCTGCTTGGCCTCATGGAGCATCGCACCGCCCGTCAAGCCGTCATTCGGCCTGTTAGTGCGCCATAAGACCGTTGAGTTTCGTCACGAGTGCCGCCTTGATGTGCCAGGCTAAGGCATAGGGCCTTAGGTAGAACGAACTGAATCAAGGGGCCTTCCTTGCTAGCAGGAAGCCTGAAATTAACTTGACAGTTTTCACGGGTATCAACCGTGACAATGTTAATTAGAACTCAATTCCAGCCACAAGGTCCAGCCACCGACACCAGCCACAACTTGTCCGATAGCTTCCCCACGCTTGACCAACATCTGAAGCCTGATAAGAGTACAGGGTGGCATACCACAGTCAGCCACTAAAAGACCATCAAATACATCAAGATAATCCTAAATCTTTATGCACCACGTTGGATTCTCTCAGAGACCAACTCTCAAAGGACGTCCTTCATTGCTTCATCTGATCCGAGCTACCACTGCCCCAAAAGTTGACGTTGAGCCATTGCCCTTCAAGACTGCCAGATTAGTGGAGGAACACCCCGAACTGATAGCTTCCGCCGTCCCTCTTCCAACGTCACCACAACAATCACGGAAGTTCCTAGATCCACCACCTACCAGCTCACACGTCCAAGAGCTGTCGCAACCTATAAACAATCCTAAGTCAACCGTCAACATGGCCCCTCGAGCCCAAAGAGAGAAGGATGCGGACGGAGAGGAGCAGTTTGGCTCCATTTACTCTGTCTCTGGTCCCGTCGTTGTCGCCGAGAACATGATCGGTGTAGCTATGTACGAACTTGTCAAGGTCGGCCACGATAACTTGGTCGGAGAAGTTATTAGAATCGAGGCAGATCGCGCAACTATCCAGGTTTACGAGGAGACTGGTACGAGATCGCAAGAGAATGAGAGAGAACCCCTTGGCTAACACGATTACAGCTGGTGTTACTGTTGGAGACCCAGTCATCAGGACTGGAAAGCCATTGTCTGTCGAGCTCGGTCCTGGTTTGATGGAGACGATTTACGACGGAATTCAGCGTCCTCTCAAAGCTATTGCGGAGTCCTCAGACAGTATTTATATTCCTCGCGGTATCGCGGCGCCAGCTCTGAACAGGGAAAAACTATGGGAGTTCAAGCCAACGATGAAGGTTGGAGACCACATTACTGGAGGAGATATTTTTGGATCCGTCTACGAAAACTCGCTGCTTGACGACCACAAGATTCTCCTGCCGCCAAGAGCGAGAGGAACCATTACCCGTATCGCAGAGGCTGGCAAGTACAAGGTCGATGAGAAAATCCTCGAAATTGAGTTTGATGGAAAGAAGAGCGAGCACAGCATGATGCACACATGGCCGGTCCGCGTTCCTCGCCCAACTACCGAGAAGCTCGCCGCAGATAAGCCATTCGTTGTTGGACAGCGTGTGCTCGATGCCCTTTTCCCTAGTGTTCAGGGTGGTACTGTTGCTATTCCAGGAGCTTTCGGTTGTGGGAAGACTGTCATTTCCCAGTCTGTGTCGAAGTTCTCTAACTCCGACATCATTATCTACGTTGGTTGTGGAGAGCGTGGAAACGAGATGGCTGAAGTCTTGATGGATTTCCCAGAGCTGTCCATTGACATTGGTGGTCGCAAGGAGCCTATCATGAAGCGTACTACTTTGATCGCCAACACTTCGAACATGCCAGTCGCCGCTCGTGAGGCCTCTATCTACACTGGTATTACGGTTGCAGAGTACTTCCGTGATCAAGGAAAGGATGTTGCTATGATGGCTGATTCGACTTCCCGTTGGGCGGAGGCTCTTCGTGAAATCTCTGGTCGTCTCGGAGAAATGCCTGCTGATCAGGGTTTCCCAGCTTATCTTGGTGCCAAATTGGCCAGTTTCTACGAGCGTGCAGGTAAGGTACAGGCTCTCGGTAGCCCAAACCGCGAGGGAAGTGTCAGCATTGTCGGAGCCGTCAGTCCTCCAGGAGGCGATTTCTCCGATCCTGTCACCAGCAGTACGCTTGGTATTGTACAGGTCTTCTGGGGTCTCGATAAGAAGCTTGCGCAAAGAAAGCATTTCCCATCCATCAACACTTCTGTCAGTTATTCCAAGTATACTGCCGTCCTCGACAAGTACTACGAGAAGGACTTCCCAGACTTTCCACGTCTCCGTGACAGAATCAAGCAGCTTCTGACCGATTCTGAGGAGCTTGATCAGGTTGTGCAGCTTGTCGGAAAATCCGCTCTTTCTGATCCGGACAAGATTACCCTCGATGTTGCAGCTCTGATTAAGGAGGATTTCCTGCAGCAAAATGGTTACTCTGACTACGATCAGTTCTGTCCTATCTGGAAAACTGAGTGGATGATGAAGGCCATGATGGGCTTCCATGATGAGGCACAGAAGGCCATCTCTCAAGGCCAGAGCTGGAACAAGGTCCGTGAAGCGACTAGCGACCTCCAGTCCCAGCTCCGTAGCATGAAGTTCGAGGTGCCAAGCGAGGGCGAGGAGAAAATTGTTAAGAAGGTAAGTTTCGCATATTACGTTTGTTTGAGTGTACCCGCTAACTGAAGTTGCAGTACGAGAAGCTCATCCAGGATATGAACGAGAAGTTCGCCTCTGTTATGGACGAGTAGAGAGGTCGCATTTTTTGTTTGGGTTCATTGAGCGTTGTTAGTCTAGACTGAAAGCTGTAGCATAAACATACCATTGATTATTGTTGTCTGACCATCACTGTCTGTAAATTCTGATTGTGTAAATTGAAAAGCGTACCAGCATGACCAATGCTCAAGAGAGGTAATGTGCCGGTAACCTTCAAACTGACAACTTATGAAGACCGGCCCATTTATTCAAATATTTTGTTCCGGACCCTAGGTTACGAAACATTCTTCAAATTACTGACACAACCATCAATTCCAATTTGACATTGAGTATATTTGATTGGAATGGTTAACTTTTGGAACTACGAAGGTCCTCATCGCAGGATAACTCTTTGAATAATGTAGCGAAAGATTCGCCAGGAAAACGTTCCAAGTAAAATTTGTAACAATAATTATCAACCCAGTTGCTTCTGCATGGAGGCAATAGAGTCATTTGAAATTCATAGTTTATTAAATGTGCTCATTCGCGGCCAAGTCAAATCTGGCTGGCTCCAAAAGCGCCCAAAACCCTTCTGTGGGAAAGTGCTCACATTTGCTCATTATTGCACATTTTGACCACAATCTGAATCTTCTGCACCGTATTTCATCCTTTTGCAATAAATACATAGAATCAAAACATATGCGAGGCCATCATCAACCTAAGTAAACAGAGGATGTAGTTTATTTTGCTAGGTTAATACTATAAAACAATCTCATCTTGCCAAAAACGAAAAGCTGACTTTATTATAATTATCAATTTTCTATGTTCTGTTCGCTTTCATTGGGGTAATATTGACATGAGCACGCATTTTCTTCATTACTAAATCCCTTGTGGCCATGTTTTTATGGTTTCCATAATTTTGTCATTGGGTACTATAAGCTAAAAACATCCTAACCAATTCTTACGCAGCGTCTCTGGCTTGAGATTTGCACAACTCTCAGCTTCGTCCAGATGCTCAAGTAGGCGACAATCATACAACTCAATCCATTTCTTCCGGCCCCTCTTGTTGTAGGTGTTCAGCAACTGAATCTCTTCCATGAGACTCTCAACGGCAGTCTCTCTCTGGTCAATGAGAAGGACCCTTCCTTTATTGCGCTTCTTGTGCCGACCAGCTGTTCTTTGAGGTCGTACGAAGGCTCCCAGGGAACTCACTGGCTTGATGTGATGCATGGCGAGCCGGCCACGCAGCTTAGAACTTGGAGATGAGGACGTCAGCATAGCCGCTTCTTTCCCGGGGAACCACGAATCCCTGCCTCGTTTGTTGCAAACGCTCTCTGCAGCCTGCAACGGTGACTTCTGAGGTGATTTGGGAAGTGAAGTACTTTTATGCGGACTTCGCTGGTGACGCTCATGCTTTGGGCTCCCAAGACGACGAGTATTCGATACTGCGGCTGTATCGTTTACCGCCGACTTGGTGATATCGGAGAGTGGCCGCGAAGAGCCTTTCGAGTCCTGCAAAGAACTCTTCCGGGTCTGAGCTTGAGGTTCATGCTGGGTCTGGACAGGTCTCGAGCCTGACACCCCCTCATCCTGAATTTGAGCACCTTGAATCGCCTCCTCACCCGCTATAGCTAGGGCGTTGTCTAAATCCAACGGTGCCGCACGACTTAGTGACGAACCGTTTCCAGAAACACCCCTAGCAGGTCCTTCTGCAGGCGATACAACGACAGCCACCGGCCCCATGCCTTCCTCCTGAATCGTTGCAATGGGCGCAGCTGGCCCATGCTCAAGCCGGCTTAAGAAGCCTAGTGATGCTTTCAAATCGAGTTTTACTCGCATAAGACCAGGCAGAACAGGGTGATACAAGCCATAGATAAGCTCTAGTGGCATTTTAATAGGCGAATAGCTGTTGAGGATGAATCTGGTAAGCCATTTGCGCTCTCTCGGCTGCATATATCTGTACAATGGTCCTAATCCTGTGGTGAGAGCGGATGCGACAAAGGCGTGATCCACAGAACGGTTTGAGACGGTGGAAGAACGATTCTGAGCAGTGACTGCTGCTAGTATCTGCTGGATTTCTTCTATGGATACATCATGGATTCGTTGGCCTGGCACAATGTCCTGGATGGCGTTACTGACTGCGTGTGCTGCAACTTGAGAGGTTACTTACACATTCTCTGGTAACCTGCTCTATTCGCTGGCCAAGGTCTCTCATATCTCCAGGCTGGTTATTATGAAGAAGAGTGTAAAATTGGGCAGTCGACAAGGCGAATGCTCGTCCTACGACCTTCCCAAGGTTTTTCTCAGAGACCCCATACTGTTCCAAACAATGCCTCTCTGGTATGAGGATAGAGAGCAAAAGCAATCCATTAACTTCCTTAATCATTTTTTCATGTTTCTTGAACCAAAGGGTGATCACCCTCGTCGACATTTGCTGCACATCTCGAGGCAAGTAAGGTGGATGTCGTCCGAAGATATGCTGTAGCTTGTCGAGCAAAGTGCATACATATGCAAAGCGGAAAGACATGGAGCCTATGGCGTTCTACATAATAGAAGAACGTTATCAGTCAATATCCCATGAAAAATTGAATGGCGACCAAACGATGGCATGGTGATTAGACGGGGACATCAGTGGGCGAGAACAAAGAGTTGAAATAAACAATGGGGTAGTGGCTGGGTTGAGTGAACCATGGTTCGACGCGTCGACCCGTGGCTGCATATGTACTGCCGCGCAGGCACGTGAGCAGGCTTACTCGTATTGAGTGGATTGCTCAGTCCACACCCCCGTTGTGACGACAAGGGGTGCCGATAAGTGGCCCGGCGGGTTATCGCGGCAGAACTTCAATAAAGTTTGGCTGAGAGACCACTGGAATAGCGATAAAGTACCGGGCTGGACCATCAACCATATCTCATACATCACGATGAACGGACCTATGTATGGCGGCTATGCTGGTGGAAACGCCACAGAGGGAGGAATGTCCCAGGATGCTGCTGCAGTCAAGAACGTTAGTTGTACCCAAACTCGTGCGACAGCTTACATGGAAGCTATTCCGTCGCATAGGCCCGAGCGATTGAGAGAGGCGAAGACCAAGCGCTGACGTGTTATAGATGCAAATGATAATGGAGTCATGTCCTGCAAAGACTGTGATGTCTGGTGTTATGGGATTCGGTCTTGGTGGCGCATTTGGTCTCTTTATGGCTTCAGTATGTTCCCGGCCATTCGTCTTCCATGGACAGAGCTAACTGCAGCTATAGATGTCCTACGATTCGAGTTTTACACCACAAGGCCAAGCAATTGCAAAGCTTCCGCTCAAAGAGCAGCTCAGGAAAGGTTTTAAGGATATGGGGCAGCGCTCCTGGTCCTCCGCGAGGAACTTCGGCAAGGTCGGCGCCATCTTTGCGGGTACTGAGTGCTGTATCGAGGGCTACCGTGCTAAGAACGTTTTGTCGAACGGTGTAATTGCGGGCTGCATAACAGGAGGTGTTCTTGCGGCACCAGCTGGACCTCAAGCGGCAGCCCTTGGTTGTGCTGGTTTCGCCGCCTTCAGTGCAGCTATCGATGCGTACATGAGACAACCGAAGGAAGACTAAATCACCTTGAGTCTCTTTGAGACAATCAACGATTGTATTGTGGGAGCTTGGCGTTTGCGGTAAATCACCATGGTTGTATATACTTGTATTAGTAGGGGCGATGAGATGCATCAGCGATATGGCGTTGGACTTGTAAGTTGACGGACGAGTCGATGAAGTACTAGATTATTGGCCCTATACCCTCAATAATGACTTCGATAGAAAATCGACGAACAGCTTTTGAAATCGACTAGAACTGGCCAGCCATTACGGCCGGTCCCAAGATTGTTTCTGAGACGAACCTGACACCAGATGTTTCCTGAGTCTGCTAATATTTGATCGTTGTGCACTCACGGAGTTGGCATGTCAAGTTAAAGTTGTTAAAGCCTTCAAAAAGTAGGGTTGGGAGCAGACGCCTTCTAAAACAAGTGGCCAATGAAAGGGTAACAGAGTCATATATAACGATAAATCAATTGGTGGTATATTTGGACATATGCGCGCTCATTATATGCGAGCCTTCTTATTTTGCTAATCAAGACCAATCCATTCAGGACCGTCATTTTGCTCCATATCCGTGTCATCCTCGATCACCTTCTGTCCATTGCTTGCAGGTGCTGCCTCTGCAACAGGTTGGCTGAGAAGGTAATCCAGCGTATAAACGTTCTCATCTGCAAGCCTCCTCAACTCATCTCTTATTCTGCCAACAGCACGGCTCACTGTGCGCAATTCAGCCTCAACCGATCCCCTGTTGTCAGCCGCCCATTGTCCATGAGAATCAAGGATAGCCTTGATCCACAGCAGACCAAACTCCAAATGAGGAGACTCTTCTGTCTGCAAAGCAACAAATCGCAACAGTCTTGGGATGTACACAATAGGTAATTGTGCAACTGCAAGGGCGATACTGCTTGGTGGGATACCTTCATAAACCTGTGTGATCAATGGTGCTTCGTTCAGACGGAACGCCATAACGAGAGCCTTCAGGTAATCCTTTTCTTTGTGCAACACATGCAGAGTGGAGGCCGGTGTGACGCTTATATCAAGGTCGAACGGATCGAAGAGAGGAGTGGTGTCCAGACTGTAAATCATGAGACCTTCTGTAGAAGCGGCACAGAACGAACGGCCAGTTGGTGCGAACGCCACGCCTGTGACACGAACCTCTGGCATCTTCTTGCGAGATGCGGTGTCTCCTCCACGGCTCGATCCAGGCATGCTGCGATCGATTCTGTCTTCAAGGTCGGAGGCTTCGCCTTGATCGTCGATAAGACCCAATGGTCCGGCCTCAGTAAGCAGTTTGCTGTTGAGGAACTCCTGGGTTCCCGATAATGAAAGGTTGACACTGACGGTGAAACGCTTGAGCAGCACCAAGGAAGAGCAAGAGTATAAACAAATGTACTTGCTGTTACCTCCTGCCAGAATACAGGTACCATCTGCACTGTACCTGAGCGTGCTGAAGCTCTTATTTCCTGATGCATTGGCTGCTGTGCGGCGATCAGTGATCTTACGTCCTCCAGAGACATCACGACGTCCATCGACGCCGGCTTGCTGCTCAGCTTCAGAAACAGACCAGAAAGTCAGCTGGCCATCCAGTGTTGAAACAGCGATTTGTAAAGAGTCGGGCCTAAATGCAACATCGAGAACATCTGCTTGCAGTTGTAGTGGCTCGCTAGTTTGAGTGCGGTTGAAGATAGACCAGATGCGAACGGTATGATCCCAACTTCCGCTAACAACATTGCCTCCGTTCGGAGCAAATGCAAGTGTGGAGACTGGACCTTCGTGTCCAGAGAGCTGGTCCAATAGCTGGCCAGTCTGCACAGACCAAATGTGAATGTCGAATGAATCCAAGGAACCAGCGCAGACAACTTCGCCACTTGGGTCGACGGCCAAGCAGGAGAAGGAGAGGCGAGTTGGTGCTGTGAAGGTTCTGAAGTTACGGTATCTGATGAGATCCCATGCTCGGATCGATCCGTCCAAACTCGATGTGAACAGGACATTTCCTCTCTTCGAGAACTCGCACGCTGTAACTCCGCTGGTATGCTCTGTAAACGTAACAATGCAGAAGCCGGTGTTGGTATCCCAGACTTTTATCTTTCCATCGTCCGCACAGGTGATAACTTTGGTGCCATCAGGCGAATAGACCAAAGCGTTCATAGAATCAAAGTGACCTTGCTGCTTCAGAATGTAGGACTCGGACTGCCACTCCCATACCAGCAATTGACCAAGCTTAGAAGCACCAAATGCAAGCCACTCGCCGGTCTTGTTTATGGTAACAAAGTCGATATCGTTTTGTGAAATGCTGAGGGTATGGATCATGTTGAAGTCTGGCATTTCATACAAGCCAAAAACACCATTGGAGAAGCCAGCTACCAACAGGTTGGACTCGGCGTGGTACTCGACGCAGTTGACTTTAGCGTTGTTCTGCATGAAGTAGTGTCTCTTTGATATGCGCCACTGTAATGATTTGGCGTTCTCTGCTGCATCCTCGTCGTCTGATTCTGGTTCTGGCGCATCTGGGTTCAACATATATGCCCACTCAAAAACAGCGCCATCCTTGCTGACTGTGTAAATTGTCTCCTGATCCTTCGAGAACCAAGCTCCGCAAACTGCCTCTCTGTGTCCTGCTAATGTGGTTGGCAAGAAACCATCCTCTGGATCCAAACTCCATATCCGCGAGGTTAAATCCTTTCCGGAACTGAGGAAGAATCGCGAGTCGCTAGACCATTTTATGCTCTGAACCGTATCGTAGTGGCCTGTATAAACTCTGTGTCTGACGAATGGTGCGAACTCCAACTCTCCCTGCGCGTTCGAGTCTGGAGTTGATGGTGTATGCCAGACCTCAATATGTCTTCCAACGCCGACTGCGAAATGTCTTCCTGATGGGGCGAACTCAAGAGCCGAGACTGGAAATTTGAAGGAGAAGTGGTGAAGGGCGATGCGGCGTGGGACATTCGTTAAGATGGCATGGCCGTCCTCGTCGACGGTGAGGAGAAGGTTGCCTCTTGGGTTGAGACCGAGGCGGGAGATGTTCTTTCTATGCGCAAATGGAAGGGTATGAGATTTATTACTGGAGAAAGTTAGTAAGGAGTCGTTGTGATGGAATGCGAAATACTAACTTTACAAGATCAAAAACAGTAACGCGATTGCCCACTGGCGAGAAGAGACAAGTTCCATCAGGGCTGAACAGCAGGTTTCCCTGGCTGTAAACTGTCCCGAGAAGGTTAGAGAACTAAACCAGTTAGTAGTCGGACCATAATTTACAGGCAAATCAGTGTAATTTACCTTGAAATCAGTCTTCATGGTCACCGTTGCATTGTGAGAATGCGCTCGACGATTGCTATCGTGACCTCTTTGCTATCTATCCACATTTCTTGAACTTTTCCGATAAGTCGGCGGCACTAATAGTCCGCTCCGCACGCTAGGCCCGCGACATGCTGGCATGTGGAGACCCCTGTCAGTGTTGAAAGGGGGCAGCGACGCCTTGTCTGGAAATTGATTGAGCGGTCCCCTGAGCCAAAAATCACAGCTACACGAGCACCATCTCCGTACCTCCACTTGCTCATCCTCGCCTTGTCCGACCGCGATATACCCAAAAACGACGCCGGTGACGAAATAATATCGTGCATCCGCAGCTCACCCTTCCTCATACATCAGAAGTTACACTTTCATAATGGCTCCAGCTGTTGAGAGCGCGTCGCCAATTGGCATTGCCAATCTGCCAAACCAGAGACACAAGATCGTCGCAAAGCGTGGAGCAGCTTTCACTATCATGGTACAAGACTTTACTTCCATCCCGATATAATGGTCGGACAGCTAACGGACGCCGTTATAATAGGTTGCCGGCGAGTCTGGACTCGGAAAGACAACATTTATCAACACCCTCTTCTCCACCACCATCAAGAACTATGCAGACCACAAGCGCAGGCACGCAAAGCAGGTCGACAAGACTGTTGAGATTGAGATTACCAAGGCCGAGTTGGAGGAGAAGTTCTTCAAGGGTACATTATATTATTCCGAGGAATATGAAAGCAGGGAGCTGATGATTATATCTAGTCCGCCTTACCGTTATCGACACCCCAGGTTTCGGAGACTATGTCAACAACCGCGACTCGTGGATGCCAATTATCGAGTTCTTGGATGACCAGCATGAGTCCTACATGTTGCAGGAGCAGCAGCCAAAGCGTGTTGACAAGATCGATCTCCGCGTCCATGCATGCTTGTACTTTATCAGGCCAACCGGACACACCTTGAAGCCACTCGATATCGAGGTCATGAAGAGACTGAGTTCCAGAGTGAACTTGATCCCAGTTGTCGCCAAGGCTGACACTTTGAGCCCAGCGGACTTGGCTCGCTTCAAGCAGAGAGTATGCTATGGATGATCATTTTAGCACGAGTGACTGCTAACTTGTCATAGATCCGCGCTGTTATCGAGGCACAGGGAATTAAGATCTACACCCCCCCAGTCGAGGAGGACGATGAGCCAGCCGCCCAGCATGCTCGCAGTCTCATGGCCGCCATGCCATTCGCCGTTATCGGTTCCGAGAAGGACGTCAAGACTGGTGATGGACGCATTGTTAAGGGTCGCCAATATTCCTGGGGTGTTGCCGAGGTCGAGAACGAGGAGCACTGCGACTTCAAGAAGCTTCGCTCTATTTTGATCCGCACCCACATGTTGGATCTCATTCACACCACCGAGGAGTCGCATTATGAGGCATACAGAGCTCAACAAATGGAGACCAGGAAGTTCGGAGAGGCTCGCCCAAGAAAGCTGGACAACCCGAAGTTCAAGGAGGAGGAGGAGAGCTTGAGAAAGAGATTCACCGAGCAGGTCAAGATCGAGGAGCACCGTTTCCGCCAATGGGAGCAGAAGCTCATCAGCGAGCGCGACAGACTCAACAAGGATCTCGAGAGCACGCACGCTGCCATCAAGCAGTTGGAGACCGATCTGGAGCAGATGCAGGGCAGTGCTGTGAGGAGCCATGGTCGCCGTTAGAGCGGTGTCGATTGTGATGTTTGCTTGATT
>RCNJ01000492.1_pt1 | contig 14458 bp, 14 predicted proteins | sample 2041171 | NCBI WGS metagenome assembly RCNJ01 (sample SAMN09708213, study PRJNA481090) | feces metagenome | biome: feces | host: Pygoscelis adeliae | place: Antarctica: Rookery Lake | collected 2010-03-01 | reverse complement strand
CGGGGTGCATCCACAAAGACCATTCACCAATTTATAAAAAAATCGGTGTCAACAAACATGGCACACTATTGAGTTCTCAAACAACAGACCGCTAACGATTCCGAGCAAATGACGAAGTAAAGAATTCGTATTCTTTTTGCTTTTCTCTCGCTGCTACATATCTAATTTATTAGTCCGTTTGATCGTTGTCAAATCGACTTTATCGCTTTGATTTCGAACAATCGGTTCCCCCCTCTTCCATTTCCATGCTTCAGGGCGTGCAAATTACGTCCGGAATACCTGGATATTTGAAAGGGGTTTGTTCGCTTTACCGGGAAACTTTCGCTTCCGTTGTCCGCTGCAGGAGCGACGGCGACAAGAGAAGACATTACACGTGCTGATGGGCGGCTGCAAATCGGCTGTTCTCTTCGGACCAGTCAGGCCGGATCAGCACGAAAACCCCCGGGGTTCCGGGCATCAAGGGGACCCGTTACACCTGCTGCGGCCCCTCTGGACGAAAAAAGGCCGACCGGTCCCGACGTGATTCACGTCTCGGGACCGGCCGGCCTGTCTTGTTATCTGGAACGGCGGCGGATTCACCAGCGCCGAAGAACTTGCCTTAGGAAGCGACTTCGACCATCGCCAGGTTCTTCTTCCCGCGGCGCACCAACACGTAGCGTCCGTGCAGGAATGTCGATGGGTCAATGGCCGCGTCGACATCCGAGAACTTGACGTTGTTGACGTAGGCACCGCCCTCCCCCACGGTCCGACGAGCTGCGGACTTGGATTCGGAAAGTCCGGTGGCGACCAGCAGCTCGACGATCCCCAATGAATCCGACGTCACCTGCACGCTGGGCAATTCTGCGGTGGCTGCCACGAGGAGATCCTCGTCCAGCTCGGCGAGTACCCCTCGGCCGAACATTGCCGCCGAGGCCGCGATGACCTTTTCGGTAGCGTCGACACCGTGGACCAGCGACGTGACGTCGTAGGCCAACTGGCGTTGCCCGGCACGTGCGAAGGGGCGTTCCGCCACTTCCCGTTCGATGGCTTCAATCTCCTGGCGGGTGCGGAAGGTGAAGACCTTGAACCGGTTGACCACATCGACATCCGCGGTGTTGAGCCAAAATTGGTAGAAGCCGTATGGGCTGCACATCTCGGCGTCGAGCCAGATGGCGTTGCCTTCACTTTTGCCGAATTTGCTTCCGTCCGAGTTGGTGATCAGCGGGGTCCCGTAGGCGTGGACCGTGGTGCCCTCGACCTTGCGGATCAGTTCCGTCCCACTCGTCAGGTTGCCCCACTGGTCGGAACCGCCGGTCTGGAGTCGGCATCCGTACTCGCGGTAGAGCTCCAGGTAGTCCATGCCTTGCAGGATCTGGTAACTGAACTCCGTGTAACTGATGCCCTCGTCGCTGTCCAGGCGTGAGGCGACGGTGTCCTTCTTGACCATCGTCCCCACCCGGAAGTGCTTGCCGACCTCGCGCAGGAAGTCGATGGCACTCAGGGGGGCCGTCCAGTCCAGGTTGTTCACGATCTGCATCGCGTTCGTTCCCTCGGTGGACAGGAACCAACTGACCTGCCGCTGCAGGCGGCCCACCCACTCGTTGACGGTCTCCTTGGTGTTCAGTACCCGCTCAGCACTCTGTCTCGGGTCCCCGATCAGGCCCGTGGAACCACCCACCAGGCCCAGGGGGCGGTGGCCCGCCAGCTGGAGACGACGCATGTTCAGCAACTGGACCAGGTTCCCCAGGTGCAAAGACGGCGCCGTGGGATCGAATCCGCAGTAATAGGTGATCGGCTCCCCCGCGAGCATTTGCTCCAGCCCGGATTCCTCAGTGGAAACGTGGACCAGGCCACGCCACTTCAGCTCCCGCCAGACGTTGGGGAAGGACGGATCATTCTGCTGTCCCGCAATGGCGGGATTCAATTCACTCACTGACACGCGTTCAAATCTAGCAGCAACGCCCCCGGGATCAGGCGTCCGGGTCCATTCCCGCGGGAATGTTGCCGCTCGCGATGACATGCAGACGTTGGGTGGCTCGGGTCATCGCGACATATAAATCACCCACGGTTCCTTCGGCCTCCTCGACGATTTCCTGCGGCTCCAACACCATCACGACATCGAATTCCAGGCCCTTGGCCAGCTTGGCCGTGGTCACCACGATGTCCTGATCCAGGGCACCCGATCCGCCACCGACGCGGCGCCCATATTCATCCGTGACCGCAGCCCGAACCTGATCGAGTCGCTGTGCGGGGGCAATGACCGCGACCAGTCCCCCGTCGGCGATCCTGATCTCCTGGGGCAACGCCGTCAGCGTCGCTCCCAGGACCTCCCCGGGGTCGACCCGGTTGATCAGCGGTGGCCAGTCACCTTCGCGCACCGCCTTCGGTGTCGAGACCTGTAGACCCGCTTCCTGGGCCATCCGGGCAGCAGCTTCGGCGATCTGAACGGGCGTGCGGTAGTTCACCGTCAGTTCCTCCAGTTCGAAACGACGGCCGACGAACGGTTTCATCGCGGCAGCCCAGCTGCCCACGCTCGCCGCCGAACTGGCCTGGGCGATATCACCGACGACGGTGAAGGACTTCAAGGGGCAACGACGCACCAGCAAGCGCCACTGCATGGGTGATAGTTCCTGGGCCTCATCGACCACGACATGGCCGTAGGCCCAGTTCCGGTCGGTAGCCGCGCGTTCGGCAGCCGTCAGCCGGGGGCCGGTCTCCTCGTTCAGATCGGCAAGTTGTTCGGCACTGACCGATCCATCGATGCCGATCTCCTCCAGTGATGCGCTGACATTCTTCAAAGTCTGTTCGGCATTGGCCAGATCGCGTTTGCGATTGGCTTCGGCCAGGGCTTGTTCACGCCCGACCGTCGCGTCGAAGGCACCCAGGAGTTCGGCTGCCTCGTCGAGCAAGGGAACGTCCGCCTCGGTCCACGGCTCGTCGCGGCCTCGTCGAAGCGTACGTCGTTCGGCATAGGTCAGCTCAGGGGCCACCGCCTCGAGGACCTCTGGCTTGGCATACAGATCCGCGATCAGCTGCTCGGGGCTCATCGGCAGCCAGCACAGGTTCAAGGTGATGCGCACATCCCGGGAGGCCCGGACGTCTTCGATCAGATAGGAGCGGTCGGCAGCATTGCCGGCGCCCGAGGATTCCTCGAGTTTCTCTTTCAACTGGTCGGCCAGCTCGCGCAGCATGACCTTCACGAAGGTCGCACGGGCCTCGTTATACGGTTTGCCCGTCGCCCGCGCCTTGTCACCGGCTCGGCTGACCTGCCGCGGGGTGATCGTGAGCGGGGTGCCTTCCACCAGGACCCGGCGCGGCCCCGCGGGCACCCGCTGTCGCTGTTCGACGGCCCGGGCAATCACCTCGGCCATTCCGAGTCCACCCTTGATCCGGGCGGCTTCGCGTCCGGGCTCGGGAATGGCGTTGATACCTGGCAGCAGCTGTCCCACGGAGGACATCACGACGCCGGTTTCGCCCAATGAGGGCAGTACGCGTTCGATGTAGCGCATGAAGGCCGTCGAGGGGCCGACCAGGAGCACACCGGCGGTCTTCAAGCGTTCACGGTGTTCATAGAGCAGGTAGGCCGCACGGTGGAGCGCCACCGCGGTCTTGCCGGTTCCGGGGCCACCTTGGACGACGAGGACACCGGCCAGCGGGGCCCGGATGATGCGGTCCTGCTCTGCCTGGATGGTGCTGACGATGTCCGCCATGTGTCCGGTGCGCCGGCTGCTCAAGGCGGCCAGCAGCGCCCCCTCCCCCTGGTGCGAGACACCTTCGTTGAGTAGTTCCGGGTCCAGCACATCGTCTTCGAGGGCGACCACGTTCCGACCCTTGAGGATAAGATGGCGCCGACGGCGGACTCCGTGGCGTTCGAAGGCGGTGGCCTGGTAGAAGGCCCCTGCTTCCGGGGCGCGCCAATCCACCATCAAACGAGTCTGGTTCTCGTCGGTCATGCCGATGCGTCCGATGTAGTGACTGGCAGCGTCACCGTTGTTCCCAGCGGTTTCGAGGTCCAGGCGGCCGAAGACCAGCCGGTCCTCGACGGCATTCAGCTGGGCCAGGCGGTCCTCGTAGAGGTTCGCGAAGGAGTCGCGTTCGGAGATGTTCTGCAGCGAACCGAGCGCTCCATCACGGCGAACCCGGGCCAGTTGCGCGGTCTTCTCCTCACGCAGGGCATCGAGCCGGCGGTACAACCGCTCGACATAAGCCCGCTCGCGCTCCAGTTCAGGTGCGGGCGAGGGTGACTGCGGCATGTATTTTCCTCCTGGTGCGAAATGGCGGACGAATCAGTCTACCCGTTGGGTGGTCGGCCGGCTCACGACGTCCGTCACACCAGTTGCAGGGATTCCACGTGATAATTCTGCAGTCGGTCCCGGCCACGAAGCTCCTCCAATTCGAGGACGACGCCGATGCCGACGATCACCGCCTGGGCCCTGGTCAATAGGGCGACCGCCGAATTGATCGTCCCTCCGGTGGCCAGGACGTCGTCGAGCAGCAGGACCCGGGTTCCGGGTCTGACATCGTCACGGTGCAATTCGAGCGTGGCCGTGCCGTATTCGAGGGTGTATTGCTCCGCGTGCACCGGCCGGGGCAATTTTCCCTTCTTGCGGATGGTCACCATCCCCTTGCCGCTGGCGTAGGCTGCAGCCGCTGCCAGGACGAAGCCCCGTGCCTCCACTCCGGCGACGACGTCGAACGTCCCGGCGAAGGGGGCGATGATCCCATCGATCATCCGATGCAATCCGTTGGCGTCGGCGAACGCGGGTGTCAGGTCCTTGAAGGAGACGCCCGGTTGCGGGTAGTCGGGGACGATCGCACACAGGCGGTCCAGAAGTTCGGGCATGGTTTCGGTCACGGATTGCACGCATCCACTCTAGTCGTTGTGCCCCGGGGTTCCTGCCGGTTTCCGCCGGTTGCGGGGCTTCGCGGCACGATAGGCCGAGACGGTCGGTTCCTGATCGAGCCAGAATCGCCAGGGGTAGTCGCTGCTGCCACCGGGGCCTGCCACGCCGACCCGGGGGCCGGTGCGCACCCCGGATGGGGCGGTTTCGGGTAGCAGGGAGAGGGTCGCGACCACCTGGGCCGGAGCCGTACCCGCCTCCCGGGGCACCGTCCTCTCGAACCCGGTGGCGAGTTCCAGCCCATTACAGCTCAGATCCAATCCCACGGCCTGCGCGAGTTTGGCGGGTCCGTTGGCCAGGTCCCGTTCACGGCGCGGGTTTCGTCGTCGTGTTCTGGCGGTGTCCGCACCGACGATGATCTCTCCTCCGCGCAGCAAGACCGCAGAGGCCCGGCCTTCGGTCCCGCACACGATGTTCGCGCAGTGGTGCATCCCGTAGGTGAAGTAGCAATACAGGGTTCCAGGAGGACCGAAGAGCGAGTCGTTGCGTGCCGTGCGCCTGCGGTAGGCATGGGATCCGGGGTCGTCCGAGCCTTCGTAGGCTTCGACTTCGGTGATCCGCACGCCCACCTGGTGTCCGTCGCGCTGGACCGTCAGGACGCTGCCCAGCAGCAACGGCGCGACGTCGATCGCCGTCCGGGTCAGTTGGGGGTCCGTGCTGTTCATTTCGCTGTGGCGAGGCCCGAGGGCCAGGGCAGCAGTTCGGGCAGGTCCACGCCGTCGGCCGCGGCGGTCGCCCGGAGGGGGCCGGAGGGTTCGCGTCCTGCCAGCCAGCCGGCCAGATCGAATTCCATGCCGGTGACGACATACCCGGTGGGGCCGTCACCGAGGGTGAGGGGCTGGCATCCGGTGGGCTGCAGGACCAGTCGGTATTCGGCGGGTACCCGCAGGGACAGGAAGTCGAACAGGTGGGCCGAGAATTCCGAGGGCCAGTCAGCCAGCGAGACGGTGGTGCCCAGGTCGGTGGCGTGGATGAGGACTTCGCGCCAGGCGGCCTTCACGCAATCGCTCACGGTGCCGTCGCCACGGAAACTCGTTGTCATCTCCCAGCCGCCGGCGGGGATGTCCTTGATCGACTCGTCGAGCAGGTCCAGTCCCTGGATCGTGCCGGCAGCGAGAGCGGATGGCTGCTGGAGGGCGCAGAGCTCGATCCGCTCGTTGCGACCTTCCTGGCCGCCGTCGTAGAACCCGATGCGTTCGCCGCGGGCGGCATAGGCCAGTTGCCGCGCCAGGGCACGGCTGACCCCGTCGAGGTGGGCCAGCAGCTGGGCATTGCTCCACCCGGGCAGCGTGGATGGGGCGGCGAATTCCTCGGGCGGTAGAGCGTCGATCGCGGCGCGGGCACGGGCGGTGGCATCCTGGACGGCATCGGCCAGTGACGCGGTGGAAAGCTGTGTCATGGCAGCAGCCTACCGCCGTCGTCCGCGGGGGACGACGACGGTACGCTGCGCCGGTGCCGCGACTCAGGTAGCGAAGGCGCGCAGGCCTTCCAGCTGCTCCTTCAAAGCGGCGAGCTGGGCGGCGACGGCGACAGGGGCCGTCCCTCCCTGCGAGGACCGTGAGGCCAGCGAGCCGGCGGTGCTCAGCACCTCGCGGACCGCTGGGGTCAATTCCGGGGAGATCGCGGCGAATTCCTTATCGGTCAGATCCCATAGCTCGACTCCCCGGGCTTCGGCCACACGGACGGCCGAGCCGGAGAGCTCGTGGGCATCACGGAACGGAACCCCCTGGCGGACCAGCCATTCGGCGATATCGGTGGCCAGCGCGAAGCCCTGCGGGGCCAGTTCGGCCATGCGGTCGGTGTTGAAATCGAGCGTGGCGAGCATTCCTGAAACGGCTGGAAGCAACAGTTCCAGCGTGTCCGTGGCGTCGAAGACCGGTTCCTTGTCCTCCTGCAGGTCCCGGTTATAGGCCAGCGGCAGGCCCTTGAGCGTGGCCAGCAAACCGGTCAGATCACCGATCAGCCGTCCCGCCTTGCCGCGGGCCAGTTCGGCGACGTCGGGATTCTTCTTCTGCGGCATGATCGAGGACCCCGTGGAGTAGGAGTCATGCAGGGTGACGAAGGAGAATTCCTTGGTCGCCCAGAGGATGACCTCCTCGGAGATCCGGGACAGGTCCACACCGATCATCGCGGCGACCCACGAATACTCGGCGAAGACGTCACGGCTTGCGGTTCCATCGATCGAGTTCCAGGTGGCCGAGTCGAAGCCCAGGTCCGCGGCGACGGCGTTCGGATCCAGCCCCAGCGATGAGCCGGCCAGGGCCCCGGAGCCGTAGGGGGACACCGCTGCCCGGCGGTCCCAGTCGGCCAGACGCTGCACATCACGCAGCAGTGCCCAGGCGTGGGCCAGCAGGTGGTGGCCCAACAGCACGGGTTGGGCGTGCTGCAGATGCGTTCGTCCGGGCATCGCGGCGTCGGGGTGTGCCTCGGCCTGGCCGATCAGCGCATCGATGGTCGCCAGCACGCCCCGGGCGATGACCCGTGCATGGTCGCGCAGGAACATCCGCCCCAGCGTGGCGATCTGGTCGTTGCGTGAACGCCCGGCACGCAGCTTGCCGCCCAGTGCCGGTCCGGCCCGCTCGATCAGCCCGCGTTCGAGCGAACCATGGACGTCCTCATCCGATTCAGCGGCGACATAGGTGCCGTCGGTGACATCGGATTCAAGCTGGTCCAGGGCGTCGATCATGCCCTGGAGTTCGACGTCGTCCAGCAGTCCCGCGGTGTGCAGGACCCGGGCGTGGGCCCGGGAACCGGCGATATCGTAGCGGGCGAGCCGCCAATCGAAATCCGTCGACTTGCTCAGCGCGGCCAGGGCGTCCGCGGGGCCGCCGGAGAACCGGCCGCCCCACAGGGCTCCTTCGTTGGTGCCGTGGGCCTCGGGCATGCCTACTTGCCCTCGGCCACGCGCTCGTCGCGCTCCGTGGCGACCTTGGCCGACAGGCCGAAGATATCGATGAAGCCGCGGGCACTGGACTGGTCGAAGGTGTCGCCGGTGTCGTAGGTGGCCAGGTCGAAGCGGTAGAGACCAGTCTCTGAGCGGCGTCCCTCCACGACGGCACGGCCACCGTGCATGACCATGCGGATGTCGCCGTTGACGTGGCGCTGGGTGTCGGCCACGAAGGTGTCCAGCGAGCGCTTCAGCGGGGAGAACCACTGGCCGTCATAGACCAGTTCGCTCCAGCGCTGGGAGACGGTGGCCTTGAAGCGTGCCTGCTCGCGCTCGAGCGTGATGTTCTCCAGGTGCTTATGTGCCTCCATGAGCGCCATCGGGCCCGGTGCCTCGTAGATCTCGCGGGACTTGATGCCCACCAGACGATCCTCGACGATGTCGATGCGGCCGATGCCCTGGGCGCCGGCGCGGCGGTTCATCTGCTCGATGGCCTCCAGCGGGGTGACGGCCACGCCGTCGATGGCCACCGGGATGCCCTGACGGAAGGAGATGGTCACTTCGTCAGGTGCCGGCGGGAACTCGGGGGAATCGGTGTAGCTGTACACGTCCTTGGTCGGGGCGTTCCAGATGTCCTCGAGGTAGCCGGTTTCCACGGCGCGACCCCAGACGTTCTGGTCGATCGAGAACGGGTTGTTCTTGGTCGTCTCGATGGGCAGGTCGTTCTTCTCCGCGTATTCGATGGCCTTGTCGCGGGTCAGCGCCAGGTCACGGACCGGGGCGATGCATTTCAGTTCGGGGCCGATGGTCTGGATGCCGACCTCGAAGCGGACCTGGTCGTTGCCCTTGCCGGTGCAGCCGTGCGCGACGGTGGTGGCGCCGAACTGCTTGGCGGCGGTGACCAGGTGCTTGACGATCACCGGGCGGGAGATCGCAGAAATCAGTGGGTAGTGGTTCTGGTAGAGCGCGCCGGCCTGCAGAGTCGGCATGCAGTACTCGTTGGCGAACTCGTCGCGGGCGTCGGCCACATAGGCCTCGACGGCACCGCAGCCCAGCGCGCGTTCGCGCACCGTTTCCAGGGATTCGCCGCCCTGCCCCACGTCGACCGCTACGGCGACGACTTCAGCGCCGGTGGCTTCACCGATCCAGCCGATGGCCACGGACGTATCCAGGCCGCCGGAGTAGGCCAGGACAATGCGTTCCTTCACGGGGTTTCTCCTCTGGGAGTGGGGTTCGACGCGGGGTCCGCGTCGATCAAGATCTTTTCTTATTCATAAGTCTACATAATTATGCAAACGATGCAATGCAACCCCCTACCCGCTGACGGTACGCTGGTCGGCATGACAGAGCCCGCCAACCAGCCAGTGCCCGAACTCAGCGATGAAGAGCTTGCCTTCCTTCATTCCACCTTCGACCTTGCCCGTCAAGGAGCAGCAGAAAAGCTCTTGGCCCTCATTGGTGAGGGCCTGCCCGTCGACCTGACGGACCATAAGGGCGACTCCCTGTTGATCCTGGCCTCCTACAGCGGACATAACGACCTGGCGCGCGGTCTAGTCGAACGCGGTGCGACCGTGGACCGGCTCAACGACATGGGCCAATCGGCGTTGACCTGCGCGGTGTTCCGGCAGAATGCCGACCTGACGCGATTCCTGCTGGAGTCGGGAGCGGATCCGAAGCTGGGCCCCCAGAACGCCTGGGCCGTGACGGAAATGTTCGAACTGCCCACCATGCGCGAACTGATCGAAGAGTATTCCCCGAGGGGCGGGTCAGAGCAGCGCTGAGGCACTGATCTCCTACGCTGGATGATGGCACGGCCCACCGTGCCCACCCCATCCATTCGCACCGGAGGAAATACCTGTTGTTGAAATCCCGTAGGAACCCCGCCCTTTTCGTCCCCGCCGCAGCGATCCTACTGCTGGGACTTTCCAGTTGCGGCAGCTCCGTCCCCGACGCCTCGGAAATCTTCCCGAAGACCAGCGACGCAGTGAAGAACGCCGAGAGCGTCGCCATCAAGGGTGACATCACCCGAGATGGCAAGGCCATGGCCATCGACATCTCGGGGACCCGTAACGGATCCAATTCCCTGGCCGAGGCCAAACAGGACAAGAGTGAAGTGACCATCCTGACCGCCGATGGAACCGCCTACCTCAAGGCCAACGAGGACTTCTGGAACGAAAACGCCGGCGACGGGGCAGGCGAAATGCTCATGACCATGGCCAAGGACAAGTGGATCGCCGTCAAGGACCCCGGGGAGTTCGAGGAGCTCTCGGTCGGGTCCCTGCTGGATTCACTACTCGAGGACGGCCCCGAGGACAGCGACCTGGATGAATTCACGGAGAAGTCGGTCGAGGACGTCGACGGGCAGGAGGCATATAAATACACCAATGAGGGCAAGGCGTTCTGGATTGCGTCGGAAGGCGATCCCTACCTGCTGAAGGTCGAGGGCTTCTCCGATGAGGACGACTCCGATGACGAGGGAACCAGGGCCGATAGCCGGTAGAGCCTCGAGCACTTCCTGCGGGATCCCTCGGACGCCGATGGGGGCCAGCCGCCGAACGGCGGGATCTCGGGCGGCGCGAACCATGTACGCCCGTTCGGCCCAGGAGCATTATAATGCCATGGCTATCCCATCAGACCCATCGCAACGGTCGGCTCGATCCCGGACCATCAGCGTGTTGCTTGCCGGCTTCATCGCCGGGTTCATCTGGATGGCCATCACCGTCCTCGTCGGTGGGTTTGGTAGCGCTGCCATTGTCGGTGGAGGCTTCGCCTTCCTCGTGGGAACGGCCCTCCTGACGTTCGTCATCGCGTGGATGGTGTCACGCTCCAAGGCCTGATCCGACGGTGCCGGGCGCGCTGACCACTTCCACGCGGAACACTGGACCTCCCCTACGCCAGCTACCGCGCCGGCAGAAGTCCGGGCAGAGGAAAAGGTCCATGAAGATCATCATCGAGCGCGGGGACATCACCACCGTGAATGTCGATCCCGTCGGCGATGCCGTGGCCACCGGCGCGATGCGGGACGGGGAACCCCTACGAGACGAGGTCGGCCCCGCCGTCGTCCAGTTCGTCCTGTACAGCACACCGGTTGAACATGGAATCGCGCCCGCCTGCCGCACGCAACGCTGAGCGTCGCGGCAGCGGGACCTGCCGGGACGCTACTGCGTGTTGGCCAGTTCCAAGAAACGGGCGGCGATCTCCTCGCCGCCCGCGGGATCGCGGGTGATCAACATGACGGTATCGTCCCCGGCGATCGTGCCCAGGACATCGGGCATGATCGAATGGTCGATCGACAGGGCCAGGAAGTTCGCCGCGCCCGGAGGGGTGCGCAGGATGACGATGTTCGCCGAGGCTTCGGCGGTGACGATCAACTCGGCGGAGAGCTTCGCCAACCGCGCGTCGAGCACTTCCCGGGTGACGCCGGTCTGCGGTGACCGGTCCCCTCCTTCGGAGCGCAAGGCGTAAACGAGGCCGCCTTCCACACCCCGGACCCTGATCGCCCCCAGTTCCACCAGGTCCCGAGACAGCGTGGCCTGGGTGACCTGGACACCGTCGGCCGCCAGCAGGGCTGCGAGTTCGGCCTGGGAACGGACCGATCCAGCCCCGAGAATGGCCTTGATCCGCGATTGGCGGGCGATTTTCGTGGTGGGCTGGCCACCAGGGTGCAGGTTCATCGTCACGCCCCCGTTTCGACACCGGAGACTTCTGCCAGCCCCGAGGAGGCCATCAGCCACGCCATTAGGGCCTTCTGGGCGTGCAGCCGGTTTTCGGCCTCGTCCCACACCACCGATTGCCCGCCGTCGATGACCTCGGCGGCGATCTCGTATTCGCGGTAGGCCGGCAGGCAGTGCAGCACGATCGCCCCGGGTGCCGCCTGGGCCATCGCCGCCTCATCGACCCGGTAGTGTCCGAAGAGTTTCACGCGTTCGGCCTTTTCATCTTTCTGCCCCATGGAGACCCAGGTGTCGGTGGCCACGACGTCGGCACCGGACAGTGCCTCTGCCGGGTCGGTGGTGATCATCACCGCTCCCCCGGTTTCGGCGGCACGGGCACGGGCTGCGGCGACCACGTCCTCATCGGGCAGATGTCCCGCGGGCCCGGCGATGCGCACGTGCATCCCGGCGGTCACCCCCGCCAGCAGGTAGGAGTGGGCCATGTTGTTCGCCGCGTCGCCGAGGTAGGCCATCGAGAGCCCCGCCAGCTTGCCCTTGTGTTCGCGCACGGTCAGCAGATCCGCCAGCAGCTGGCAGGGGTGGTAGTCGTCGGAGAGCGAGTTGATCACTGGAACCCGGCTGTTGGCGGCCATTTCCTCGAGGCCCGACTGGGCGTACGTGCGCCAGACGATCGTGGAGACCATGCGACCGAGCACCCGCGCCGAGTCGGCAATCGATTCCTTATGCCCCAATTGGGATTCGCCGGGGTTGATGATCAGCGGGTGGCCGCCGAGTTCGGCGACGCCGGCGGCAAAGGAGACCCGGGTGCGCGTGGAGGTCTTGTCGAAGAAGACGGCGACGGTTTGCGGTCCGGCGTAGGGGCGGTATCCGTACCTGTCGGTCTTCATGGCCGCTGCCAGGTCCAGGACCTCGGTTTGTTCGGCCTGGGTGAGGTCGGTATCGACCAGGAAATGACGGACGGTTGCGGTGCTCACTTAGTTCTCCTGTGCGGTGGCGGTGGCGTAGAGCCCGGGCAGGGCGTCGACGAAACCCCTCAGTTGTTCGAAGGTGATGATCAACGGCGGTGCCAGGCGCAGCGTGCCGGGGCCGGTCGAGTTGATGATGAATCCAGCCTCGAGGGCCGCGCGGACGACGGCGGGAGCCACCTCGGCGGCCAGATCGAAGCCCACGAGCAGGCCATGGGCGCGCACCTCGGTGACGAAGTCCAGTTCCTGCAGCGCCGCTGCCAGGGCGGCTCCGGTATCGCGGACGTGGGCCAGGATGCCTTGGCTCTCGAGTACGTGCAAGGTGGCCAGCGCCGAGGCCGTGGCTGCCGGGTTGCCGCCGAACGTCGTGCCGTGTTGGCCCGGGCTCAGCAAAGAGGAAACGTGCTCACCGAAGGTGATCAGCGCCCCGATCGGGAAGCCACCGCCCAGGCCCTTGGCCAGGGTGATCGCGTCGGGGATGATCCCTTCGGAGGCGAACCAGGCCCCGGTCCTGCCGATGCCCGTCTGGACCTCGTCGACGATGAGCAGGGCCCCGGCGTCCTCGGTGATCTTCCTCGCTGCCTGCAGGTATCCATCGGGGTAGCCGCGGACTCCGGCCTCACCCTGGATGGGTTCGATGAAGACGGCTGCCACGGTTTCGTCGACGGCGGCACGCAGCGCTTCGGCGTCCCCTGCCGGCACCCACTCCACACCGCAGGGCAACGGTTCGAAGGGCTCACGGTAGGCCTGCTTCCAGGTCAGCGCGAGGGCGCCCATGGACCGGCCGTGGAAGGCGTTCTCCAAGGCGATGATCCGCGTGCGGGCGGTTCCGGTCCCCGCACCGTCGTTGCGCCGGGCCAGTTTGAAGGCCGCCTCATTGGCCTCGGTCCCCGAGTTGGCGAAGAAGACCTTTGATCCGCCCGGGGCCTGGGCTAGGACGAGCAGTTTTTCTGCCAGCGCGATCTGGGTGGGGCTGGTGAAGAAATTCGAAACGTGTCCCAGGGTGGCCAGCTGGCTGGAGACCACCGAGGTGAGGAACGGGTGGGCGTGGCCCAGGGCGTTGACGGCTATGCCCGCGAGCAGGTCGAGGTATTCACGTCCGTCGGCATCCCAGACCACGCACCCGGATCCGCGCACCAGAACGCGCTGCGGGGTGCCGAACACCCCCATCAGCGAGGCGTTGTAGCGTTCGGTCAGCTCGGTGGATTGAAGGCCTTGCAGGGCTGCGAGTTCACCGGTCTCCCCCAACGGGGATGACGGGTGGCCCTCGGAGGCCCGCTGGCCGCCGGGCTGGTCGGGGTTCTGGCTCATGGTTCCTCCTCGGGGACAACCTGGGTGCCGACACCTGCCGAGGTGAAGACCTCCAGCAGCATGGAATGGGGCTGGCGTCCATCGACGATGTGGGCGCGTTCGACGCCGTCATCGACGGCCTTCAGGCAGGCCTCCATCTTGGGGATCATGCCCGATTCCAGCCGCGGCATCATGCGGCGCAGTTCGGCGACGGTCAAGGAGGAGACCAAGGAGGACCTGTCGGGCCAGTCCGAGTAGAGCCCCTCGACGTCGGTGAGGATGACCATCTTCGAGGCGCCCAGGGCCGAGGCCACGGCGGCGGCAGCGGTATCGGCGTTGACGTTGAGGACCTGGCCGGTGGGTTCGCCGTCGTCCCCGACCTCGGGGGCGATGGTGGAGATCACCGGGATCCGTCCAGCGCCTAGCAGGTCGACCAGGGCGCGCGGTTCGACCCCGGTCACCTCCCCGACCAGCCCCAGGTCCACCGATTCGCCGTCGATGACGGTTCCGGCGCGGACGGCCTGCAACAGGGCCCCGTCCTCCCCCGACAGTCCGACGGCGTAGGGGCCGTGGGAGTTGATCAGCCCGACCAGCTCGCGGCCGACCTGCCCGGTGAGCACCATGCGCACCACATCCATGGCCTCGGGGGTGGTCACCCTCAGTCCGCCGCGGAATTCGGACTCGATGCCCAGGCGTTCGAGCATCGAACTGATCTGCGGCCCACCACCGTGCACGACGACGGGATGGATGCCGGCATGGTGC
>RCNJ01000490.1_pt1 | contig 14485 bp, 15 predicted proteins | sample 2041171 | NCBI WGS metagenome assembly RCNJ01 (sample SAMN09708213, study PRJNA481090) | feces metagenome | biome: feces | host: Pygoscelis adeliae | place: Antarctica: Rookery Lake | collected 2010-03-01 | reverse complement strand
TTGATCGTCACTGCGCCTGCTCGCGGGCTTGAACTGCTGTGATGGCGATGGTGTTCACGATGTCGCCGAAGGTGGCACCGCGTGAGAGGTCATTGATCGGTTTGTTGAGTCCCTGAAGTACCTGGCCGATGGCGAGGGCGCCAGCGGTGCGTTGAACAGCCTTGTACGCGATGTTCCCCGCATCGAGGTCGGGAAACAGCAGTACCGTCGCCCGGCCAGCGACAGGCGAGTCAGGTCGCTTGCCTCGTGCCACTTCGGGGTTCACCGCGGCGTCGAACTGCAGGGGACCGTCGACGGGTAAACGTGGCTCCCGCTGTGCAACCAGACTCGTTGCCTCGGCAACCAGGTCCACATCCGTCCCAGAACCCGATTCACCCGTTGAGTAGGACAGCATCGCCACCCGTGGCTCGATGCCGAAGTCGCGCGCCGTGGCAGCGGAGCTGATAGCGATGTCGGCCAGTTGGCTGGGCGTCGGGTTGGGGTTCACGGCACAGTCTCCGAAAACGAGCACGTGATCCGCCAGACACATGAAGACGACGGAGGACACGACGGATACGCCGGGTTTGGTCTTGATCACCTCCAGCGCAGGGCGGATGGTGTGTGCGGTCGTGTGTGCTGCGCCGGAGACCATGCCCCCGGCCAGGCCTTCGAGGACCATCATGGTGCCGAAGTAGGACACGTCAGCGACCCGTTCGCGTGCCTGTTCAATGGTGACGCCCTTCTTGGCGCGCAGCTCTGCGTAGCGTTCCGCGAATCGCTCGGCGAGTTCACTGGTTGCGGGATCGGCGAACTCGGCACATGAGATGTCAGCCCCTAGCTCCGCGGCCTTCGCCTTGATGGCGGAGGTATCGCCGAGCAGTGTGAGGCGGCAGATACCCCGGGTCAGAAGTTCGGAGGCGGCGAGCAGAATCCTCGGTTCGTCGCCTTCTGGCAGGACGATGTGTTGTCGGGCGGCCCGGGCACGCCGCAGCAGAAGATGCTCGAACCGCAGCGGAGTCATGGCGATGGACTCATCCGTGCTGACGGCGACTTTTGCGTCGAGGGTGGAACCTTCGCATGCAGTACGGAGCGCAGTGGCAACGGAGGCTCGGGGGGCGGATGCCGTCTCAATCCTGACCGTGGGAAAGGCAGACTGGAGCAGTTGCTCCCACACGGGGTCGATGGTGCCGCAGCACACGATGCTGGCGGGTTGCGCACGACCAGCGAAGCCTGCCACCGCTAGCGCCAGTTGCACGTCCTTCTGCTGTGCATCCAGCACCACCACGCAGTTCGGCTTCAACTGCCGGAGCAACTCATCGACGTCCGCGCCACTCACGACGACGCAGGCATCAGACTCCTGGGCAGCATCCGGACGGAGAGTTCCCCGCAGCGTGACGTGCCGGGAACGGGCGGCGGCCATCGCGGCCTCCTCAGCTACCTCCTCGACCACGAGCAGTGCCGGCGTGCCCAGGTTGGCAGCCAGCTCTGCGTTGAGGTCAAACTCCAGTGAGGCGAGGGCACTGCGCCCGGCCGAGCCGACGACGAGTACCGCATCGTGGGTGTCCAGGAGCTCCCCGTGGGCGTCCAACAGATGCGACTGGGTTGGGGTGCGATCGGCGAAGGCGCTGGCGAGCGTGACTCCCGCGTGTGTGGCGCCGAGCGACGCATCGACGTTCTCCATGAAGGGAAAGAACACAGCGATCTTGTGATGATTGCGCTGCCAGACAGCCGTGATCCTTGCGATGAGCCCGGCGATGTCGGCGCCGGGCGCCGCAGGCATCAGGAACAGCGACTGTGCCGTCATGTGGATCAGCCCTTCATGACCTTTGCTATGACTGCGTCGAGGCCATCCGGCTCGGCCCCCAGCTGGCTGACAACCGCTTTCCTGACCTGGTCAGGTGTGGGTGCGCCCTCATGGACTGGTGCTGGCGGCTTCTGCGCCGGCGTGGGAGCGGCTGCCGGTGTGGCTGCAAGCGGTGGGGTCGAGCGGCCGGGAGCGTCCGACCTGACGATGCGCAGCCCACGCTTCTCGGCCACTTCAACGGCCATGGCCGTGATGATGTCGTGCGGTTCGAGCCGCAACTCCTCCTGGCCCTCGTCGAGCAGTTCTTGAACACGATCCTTGGTGATGATCTGGCGGGACATGGGTGCCTCCTAACGTCCGGTGACGGATTCGATGGCGTTCAGGGCAGCCTGTCGGGCTGCCGCGATGTCTGACTCGGTCCCCGACATCCACAGCCGCCCGTACACGCCGACCGCCGAGAAGTGGTTCAAGGAGACGGGTGATGCCTTCTCCGCCTCGTTGGCTGCGAGGGTGATGTAGGCGGCAGGCTCCACCTCGAGGACCAGCAGGGTCTGGCCCGCCACCAGCATGGTGCCGCGGTTCATCCTGTTGAGGAGCTGCGCCTGGTAGGGGTTGACGTTGGTGATTATTTGCTCGGAGGCCACCGTGGGTCTGATGCGATCCTCGAGACTGACGCCCAACTCCTCCAGCACGACCTCGCCGGCGCGCAACACGTCGGCCTGCGACATGGAGTGGACCTCGAACATCCCGTACTGGCGCTCGACGATCTGACTGCCCGGACGCACATCGGTGCCCTTGACGACTTTGTCGACCACCTTGAACACCCAGTTTCCCGGTGACATCTCGACGTAGAGGCTCGCCATGCCCTCCACGGGCGGGTCGCCCTGCGTGATGGTGCCGATGAAGGCCGCGAACTGCGGTTGCATCCGGTCCAGATGGCAGAAGGTGCGGAGCTGGAACTCCTCTTGGGACGACATTGCGGTCACCACTCTTTCCGATCGGTGATGGGCTGGGCGAAACTTGCGACGCCCAGCGGTGTGACAAACATGGGTTCGGGCGCGATCTCAGAAGGCACACCGGTCACCCGGGACATCACTTCCTCGATGCCGGCGAAGGCGCTGGTGCCACCCACCAGGTAGATCCTCGGGACGTGGTGGGGTGCGATGGCATCACGCACGATGGTGGACATCTTCTCGAGTACCGGAACGATGAGGGGGAAGAGCCGTTTGTGGTTCGCCGGGTCGCGCTTCATCAGCTCAGCCTCCTCGAAGGGGATTTTGAGCGCCCCCGAGATGACCAGGGACAGGTGGGTACCGCCGCTGGGTTCATCGACAGTGTCGACGATTTCGCCGTCAGAGACGATGGCGATACCCGTGGTGCCGCCGCCAATGTCGACGACAGCTCCGTCCCTGATGCCCAGGACAGAGTTGGCTGCGGTGGGTTCGTCCACGACCGCGGTGCAGTCAATGCCCGCGCTGTCCAGGACGTACTTGTGCGCCCGGTGATCGCTCGTCGAGACACCCGGGGGGATGGTCACGGCGCCGCTGAAGAGATTGCGTCCCGTCCTCGTCTCGAGTTTCTCCTTGAGGCCCGCGATGGTGGCGACTGCCCCGGCGAAGTCCCAGACGATGCCGTCGCGCACCACGTCCGCAAAGACGTGTGTTCCGGCGAGTGGTTTACCCGCGGCGTCGGTGACAAACATCACGCTGAACGCAGTGCCGAGGTCCACCCCCACCCGGATGGGCAGCTCGGGAGCAAGGATGTGCTTCCGCTTGTGGATGGACTTGGCCGCGGCGGCCATGGTCGTGCTGACGGAAGTGCGTGCCATGTCAGGCACCTGCCTTCAGGCGCAGCGCCACGTAATAGATGGCGCTGGAGAGGCGGTTCAGGCCATGGCAGATGGAGGAGCCGTACGGGTGGTGTGGTGACGGGAACGTCTGCAATGCGGTGATCTCCAATTGACGGGTCTGTGTGCGCGCCACGTTGAGCCAGTGCTGCAGCATCGGCTCTGTGGCGTCGATTGCCAGATGTGCGATGCCCAGCGCGCCGAGGGGGTCATGTGTGGCCTGGTGCACGTCGGATTCGCTGACACCGCCCAACTCGAGGTGGGCGCACGGACGTTCGTTGTACTCCGCACTCATGAGTTCGCGGCAGTAGGCGGCGATCGTCCCGAGGCTCGATTGGGCTTCTTCCTCTTCCGCATCCCGGGCCAGCCTCTGAACAAGCAGGACCAGGGCGTGGAGAGAATCGATCTGACCGCGCAGGATGATGCGCGGATGGCTCTTGGGGGCGTAGTGATGGGCGTTGAGCTGGGTGAGCGAGCTGGGCTTGTCGACAATGTGTCCACCGCAGGCACTGCAACAGGGATCGTCCGTGGACGTCACGGGAAACTCTGCCGGTTTGTCCCAGCTGCCCGGTCGGGACGGTTCTGCGAACCGGCCCATCTCCACCACGACGAGTTTCCACTGGTTGACGAAATCAATCGCGGACGGAGAGAACCGCGACCCCGTAGGGACGGTGACAGTGTCCCCGAGTTCCGGCCGCCGCAACTGGTCGCGCAGAGCGGCCTCGGTGACGACCATCAGTCCTGTCCTTCCCAGTCCGCTGGAAACGTCACGTAGACGAACTTGGTCCAGCTGGGGGTACCGAACGTGATGCGTGAGCCCTTGGGGATGTAGAAGATGTCTCCCGGATAACCGACACGGTCACCGCCGTCGCCGCCGAGATGCAATTCACCCTCCAGGACGATCTGCATTTCGTCGTAGGTGAAATCCCACCAGAAGCTGCCGGCGGTCAGGCTCATGTACCCGGCAGCCATGGGCGAACCGTCCTCGGTCGTGATGACGTCCTTGACCCGCACCTCCTGGTCAGGGCTCGGACCGGGCTGGTCGAATGGTTCGAGCGTCACCTTGCGCGAATTCGCCAGTTTCACCGGATGTTTGCCGGTCACACCGCCCGGAGCCAGCATGGTTTCCACGATGGAGCGGATGCGTTGTTCCAGCCCATCGCCTTGCCCTGTCCTGGGGCGTGGGGGGGAGGGACTGCCAGAGGTCAGTGCGACGTTGCGTTCGCGTGCCACGTCACGGGCCAGCGGGGTGACGAGGGCACCCGGCGGCACCAGAAGGTGTCCGCCGGGCTCGACACCCAGCACGTCCTCAGCAGCAATCACGATGCGTGTCACGTCGCATCCGCTCTCGTGTCAGTTCCTCTCGGCCGGTCAGTCAGTTTTCGGCAAGATGGCCTCGACGTCACTGTGCGGGCGCGGGATCACGTGCACGGAGACGAGCTCACCCACACGGCCAGCTGCGGCTGCGCCAGCGTCCGTGGCGGCCTTGACCGCACCCACGTCGCCGCGAACCATGACGGTCACGTAGGCGGATCCGATCTGCTCCTTGCCGATGAGCTTGACGTTGGCTGCCTTGACCATTGCGTCCGCGGCCTCGATGGCGCCGATCAGGCCCCGGGTCTCGACCATGCCGAGTGCGATCATCTGTACATCTGCCATTGGAGTGCTCCTTCGTGTGGTTGTGCTGACTTTGTTGGATGGGTTGTCTTGCGGTTCAGTTGTGGATGACGTCGGAGCCTGCGGTGGGTCCTTTCTGTCCTTCGCAGGTGTCCGAGGTTTGGCGGGTTTGGAATCCGTTGTGGCGGTCATCTGGTGGTTACCTCCGCATCTCTTCGACGACGCGTCGGACGACGCGTTCGATCAGGTCGGCATCGAATGCACCCGCAGGCGGGACGGGGGCTGTTCCGCCTCCGCTCACCGTGCGGGCGGCTGGATCGACGTCACGCAGGTGGTAGGCGATGCGCTTGACGTTGAGCACGTGTTCAACGGTGATGTTGTCGCTGGACACTGCGCCACCCATGCCGCCCGGCCCCAGCGTCATGGAGGGGCGGATGCCGGTCGTGGAACCCACGCCACCCATGGAGCCCCACGTGTTGACCAGGATCCGGAATGCTGGCTTCTCAATGCCGAACGCCAGGATGGATTCCTCGTCGCGCGAGTGGATCACGATGGAGTGTCCATCGCCACCGAAGTGCAGCAGCTGGATGGAGCGGTCGCAGCCAGCGTGCCAACCATCCTCGACCATGAAGCCCAGCACGGTGGTCAGCTTCTCGCGTGACAGGGGGAACTTGGGGCCCACGCCATCCAGTTCCGCAACCAGGATTCGGGCCGAGTCAGGAACGTCGATGCCCGCCAGTTCGCCCAACCGCTGCGGTGATCGGCCGACGTAGTCAGCGATCATCATGCCGTTGGGGCGAAACATCCTGCTCGCGAGCTTCTCCGCCTCATCCGGGGTCAACCAGTGGGCGCCGCGGGCCTGCATCTCCTTCTTCAACTGCTCGGCGATTGGACGGTCGGCGACCACTGCCTGCTCGGTGGCGCAGATGGTGGAGCAGTCGAATGACTTGGACTCCACGATCATCTCGGCAGCCGTGACAACATCGGCGCTGCGGTCCACGTAGACGGGAACGTTGCCGGGGCCGACACCAAGGGCTGGCTTGCCGCAGCTGTGTGCTGCCTTGACCATGCCCGGTCCACCCGTCGCAAGGATCATTGCCACGGCGTGGTGGTTCATCAGCTCGTTGGTTCCCTGCATCGAGAGTTCCGTCATGCAACTGACGAGCCCTTCGGGCATCCCGGCTGCTTCACCCGCCTCCACCATGACGCGCACTGCCTCGGCGGTGCATTTGGCCGATGTGGGGTGGGGCGCCACCACCACTCCGTTGCGGGCCTTGACGCCGATGAGGACCTTGAAGATGGCGGTGGAGGTGGGGTTGGTGGAGGGGGTCAGCGCGCACAACACACCCACGGGCGCGCCGATCTCGATCACTTTCGACGCGTCATCGCGACGCAGTACGCCGCACGTTTTCACGTCCTTGATCGAGTCCCAGACCGTTTGTGACGCGAACTCGTTCTTCAGCCGCTTGTGGTCCGGATACCCGAAACCGGTCTCGTCGTGTGCCAGTTGTCCGAGTCGCGCCGATTCCCGCATCGCAGCCGCCACCATCGCCTCGCAGATGCTGTCGACGACGGACTGTTCGGCGAACTGGAATGCCCGCATTGCTTCCCGGCTGCGTACCGCGAGGTCACGTGCCTGCTGCACGGACGTCAGATCAGCATCGAAGTTGTTCATCGTCCTAGTACTTCCGCGGAGAGGCAGCCACGTCGAGGACAGCATCCTGGAAAGCGGAACATGCAGCGCGACATGCGCTCTGGCTTCCTGTCAGCAATCCGCCTGCGTAGTTCGTCTCCGAAGGCGGTTCGAAGAACACCTTCATTTCGACGTCGGCCGCCTTCAGCGCTGCGTCCAGGGCGTAGGTGGCTTCGAGCGGGGGTGCGATGAGGTACGCGAGTGATTCGCCCTGCGCGATCCCGGCCTCCTTCGACAGGTAGCTCCCCGTGCTGCTGACGAGATGCGGGAAGAAGGCGAGTTCGCCGGCCTCATCCGCCGTGTAGAACCACGTCTCCGTCTCACAGTGGGCGATGCACGCGTCCATGCCGGAGCGCACTTCGGCGGGGGTGGGGCCTGCCAGGATGCCAATGATCTCGCCCGAGAGGGGGCCCGATGCGTGTGCGGAGCCGGCATAGAAGCTCCTGGCGTAGACCACGTCCACTTCTGCGAACTTGGTGGCCTCGTCGAGCGAGACGTAAAGCGAGTCGTCGATGTCGCACGTGATGAGAGCCAACGCCCGGTGTTGGTCCCCGAGGTTGAGTTTCTCCGCGAATGCGCGATCGACGTTCGAGATGATGCGGGCCGCCAGGATGGTCGGCTTCACAGGTTCAAGAATTGCCATGTCAGCTCCCTTTCTCTCCTCAGGCCTCGCCTGCGACTTCGCGCAACCGGACCCCGGAGGCGCTGTACTTCATCATGCGTTTGACGAACTCCACGACGTAGGCGCCAGCCTCCAACGGGTTGGTGCCGCCATGCGTGGTGATCATGCAAATGAGGTCGCGATCCGCGTCGGTCTTGCCGGGCTGCGGGTCGAATCCCATGTAGGCACTCATGGCATCGGCAATGCCCAGGCCGGGCCGCTCGCCGATGAGCAGGATGATGACCTTCGCGTGGATGATGGCGTTGACGTCGTTCATGATTCCGACGCGGGCATTCTCGATGAAGAACGGCGTGCCCATCGTCAGACCGGCCGACTTCAGTCCCTGTTCGAGAGCCGGATAGATATCGGCGAGGTTGTTGTCGATGGCGGCGGCCGACAACCCGTCCCCGACGCAGATCTGCACGTCGGGCGCCTGGACGCACTTCTCTTTGATGGTGGCCTTCGCCTCGTCATCCAGCAGCCGACCCCAGTCCGGGCGGAGTAGATACACATCGCGTTCAGGAGCCTTCGTGTGAACGGTGAAGAGGTCGAACTTGTCCCGGATCTCCTGACTCACCACGCCGTAGATGGCGTCCTGGGTCACTCCGTGATCTGCCTTGAACAGCAGCAGGGATCTGGTGAGCGGCCGTGGTCCCGCACGTCCGACGCCCAAGCGGGCCGACGTCGCGGCGCACAGGTTCTTCAAACCGTCTGGGTCGACGGGATCCTTCACCCCGATCGCCCGGCGGTAGACCTCCTCCGTGGGGTCAGGCAGGTCGATGACCAGACCCCCCGAATCGTCCACATGGGCCTTGGTGCTGGTCTGCTGCGCAGACGGAGCCAACCCCTCGTTGCGGAGCTCTGCGAGTACTCGGGCAACGACTTCTTCAATGGTCTGAGTCATCATTCACCTCTGCAGGAATAGGGACGCGTCGCCGGCCAGATCGGTGAGCTGGCCGTTCTTCCACAGACCGATGTCTTCCATCCATGCCTCGAACTCAGGCAGCGGCCTCAGGCCGAGCGCCTGACGCAGTGAGGGCGCGTCGTGGTAGCTGGTGGACTGGTAGGAAAGCATCGCGTCATCGCCCATGGGCACGCCCATGATGAAGCTGCCGCCGGCTGACGCGAACAGTACGGCCAGGCTCTCGAGGTCGTTCTGGTCAGCCACGGCATGGTTGGTGTAGCAGACGTCACACCCCATGGAGATGCCTGTCAGTTTGCCCATGAAGTGGTCTTCGAGAGCGGCACGGCTGATCTGGCGGGAATCGTAGAGATACTCCGGCCCGATGAACCCCACCACGGTGTTGACCTGGTACGGCTGCCACCGCTTCGCGAGACTGTAGTTTCGCGCCTCGAGCACCAGTTGATCCGAACCGTTGTGGGCATCGGCTGACAGGGCGGAGCCCTGCCCGGTCTCGAAGTACATGTAGTTCGGGCCGGTGGTCCAGGCGTACTTCTTGGCGAGCTCATTGGCCTCGTCGATGAGTCCGACGCTGATGCCGAAGCTGTCCATGGCCTTCTCCGTGCCAGCGAGGCTCTGGAACATCAACCCCAGTGGGGCCCCGCGCTTCAACGCGTCCATCTGTGTGCTGACGTGCGACAGCACACAGTTCTGCGTGGGGATCTCCCATCGGTCGATGATGTCCTTGGTCATCTCGAGGATGCGGCTGACATTTCCGACGGAGTCGTCGGACGGGTTGATCCCGATCACGGAGTCGCCCGAGCCGTAGGAGAGGCCTTCGTAGATGGCGGCGCGGATGCCATCGATCTTGTCGGTCGGGTGGTTGGGCTGGTTGCGAGAGGCAAAGGTGCCGGGCAGACCCATGGTGTTGTTGCAGTGCGTCACCACACTGATCTTTCGCCCACCCACTACCAGGTCCAGATTGCTCATCAGCTTGGCAACGCCGGCGACCATCTCGCCGGTGAGGGCGTTGCTGACACGCCGGATCTGGTCGGAGTCGGTCTTGTTCGACAGAATCCATTCGCGGAACTCACCCACGGTCCAGCCCTTGATCTCGGCGTAGATCGTCTCGTTGACGGCGTCGTCGATGACGCGTGTCACCTCGTCCTCATCGTAGGGAACAGCCGGGTTCTCACGCAGGACGCTGAGGGGTACCTCAGCCAGGACCAGCCGCGCAGCAACGCGCTCGGCCGCCGTCGTGGCGGCGATGCCAGCCTGCTGGTCACCGGACTTCTCCTCATTGGCCTTGGCGAGAAGTTCCTTGATCGTGGCGAATTCATATGTTTCGCCGAACAGCTTCGTCCGGAGCAACATCACAACACCTCCTGATATGCGATCCTCACGTGGATCCCTCTCTACTTGTAAAAGACCAGTGTTTTGACTGATACGGGTACCACCCGGCCGTCGAACATCGGTTCACCGATGTCGATGAAGTCACCTTCACCCAGGCCGATCTGATCAACGACAATGACGGGCAACTGCGGTTGGGCCCCCTTGATGGTCTGGCCCAGGATCTGTGCGAAATCCTGCTCCGTGACCAGGATCAGTGGCTGGCCCACGGTGAGCCTGCGTGCGGCAAACGAGCCGACGCCGGTGGCGACGGTCTGCAACTGCTGGTAGTTCATGGCGTGGGGGAGTGTGAGGCTGATGGCGAAGTTTCCTTCCCCCGAGTCCCGGTCCCACCGCTCCACTGCATGCGCCAGGGCCGCACCGATTGACTCGTCGGTGGCAATGTCCAGTTCTGGCAATTCCGGCTCGATGACGGGCAGGTTCTTGAGCGGTAGTTGGGAACTCTCCGTCCAGATGGTGGAGCCTGACAGCGTCACCTGTTGGCTGGCAGCCCCCAGGACCGTTGCGCGCAGCGTGTTCGCCGGACGTTCCACCCGCAGTGTGACGAAACGCTGGTTGTTGCGCAGGGACTCAGCGAACAACGGACCGATGTCACCCCAACGACCGACCTGTTCCAGCGTGTGTGCTGGTGCTTCGTCGTAGTACAGGGCGCCGACGCCCCCGGAGATGAAGTAGGCGGACACGTCACCGTGCTGCGCGAGTGGATCAGTGAGCGCCACCTTGTCACCCAGTGGTGAACTCTGCCCGGTCATGAGGTCGACGGTGATGTCCGCCATGGCGTCGGTCAGTCGCCTCAGTTCCTGCAGCGCGGGCTTCGACCCGATACGCAGATTGAGTCCCAGTTCCTTCACGATCGCCACGCCTGACGGTGCAAGATGCGTGAGTTCTCCGGTGCGTGAATCCACCACGGCTTGCCGCCCACCCACCATCGAGGCGGCGGAAGCCAAGTGTTTACCGGCCCGGAACAGTGCGGCGTTGGAGGAGCCGCCGCCGATGTCGATGTTGACGACGGTGGCGAAGTGTTTGGAGGACCATTCCGCAGCACCCGAGCCGCGTGCGGCGATCTGCGCTTCCAGGTTGGGGCCCGCAACGGTTACGACGAAATCGCCGGCGAGGTCGGCCAGGCCAGCCAGAATCGCTTCCGCATTGCGGGCACGTGCCGTCTCGCCGGTGACGATGACCGCGCCGGTCTCGACCTGCTTGGGGTCCACGCCTGCACGGCGGTACTCCTCCTTGATGAAGTCGATCACTCGTGGCACGTCCACCTCGTCGGCAGAAATCAGCGGAGTGAAGCGTGGTTCGCTCTCGTAGAGCACCTTGCGCGCATCAATGTCGAGGCGTGGCACCAGACCAGCCCTTGCCTGGTTGGTCACCGTGAGCTGGGAGAGCACGAGCTGGCTGGTCGTGGTCCCGATGTCGATGCCGACGCTCAGTATCTCTTTGCTGGTCATGTCCGGAATCTCCTGCCAACGCCCACGGCCCTCACGACTTCCTGAAACTCGTGCTGCCGTCGAGCTCGACCGAGTCGAGAATGGCCATGATGACGGCGTCCACGGGTGCATTCTCCGTGCCGTTCGTGTGCCTGGCGGCGCTGCCGCGGCTGATGAGGACGAATTCTCCCTCGCCCGCCCCCACCGCGTCCACCGCCACGAAAGGCTCACCGAAGAGGTTGTCCGACGCGTCCGCTGCCCTCACGACGAGCAGTTTTCGTCCCGTCAGCGAAGTGTCCTTGATCGTCGAAACAGCCGAACCGACAACGCGGGCGAAATCCATGGCTCAGACTCCCATTGCTTCGTGCGGGGGACCGCCCACAGTTTCTGCGGGAGCGGGGGAGGCGGCATCCTCGGGCACGTCGACGCTGGCTTCGGTTGCCGCGGGAGCGGGTGGAAGCGACTTGCGGAAGAGGAGCAGCGCTATCGCCACCGCCACGATGCCTGCCACGAGTTTGCCGGCGATGACGGGGAAGATCATGTCGCGGGCGATACCTGCGGTGAAACCGAGGTGATCGCCAAAGGCGAAGGCCGCTCCCACTGCGAAGGCCGCGTTGACGACCTTGCCACGTGGGTCCATGTCCTTCATCATTTCGAACATCGGGATGTTGTTCGCGAGTGTTGCGATCATGCCGCCTGCGGCGGAGTCGTTGATGCCGATGAGCCGACCGACCTTGGAGAGCGGCTTGCTGGCGAACCGGATGATGAGTGCAACCGCAGGGAACGCGCCCAACAGCATCATGCCGATGAGCCCGACGGTGGCGAGGCCTTCAGTCGGGGGAGCCAGCTCCCAACCGGCGGGCATGATGCGAACCCCGGTCATGAATTCGAAGACCCCGATCACGAGACCCACGGAGATCAGCGCCACGAGACCCTTGCCGAACCATTCGAAACCAGTCGTCATCCTGTCGGGGGTCCGCCACAGCCCCAGGGCGATCAGCAGGGCCGCCAGGACGATGGGGATGAGGTTCATGAGCACCATGCCAGGGTTGAAACCGGCCACAAGTCCGCCGACAAGGACACCCACGGGGATGGCCGTGATACCGGCGAGGATGCCTTTGGCGAGATAGGGCCGGTCGGCCTTCTGGATGATGCCGAGGGACACGGGAATGGTGAACACGATGGTGGCGCCCATCATGGATCCCAGGATGAGGCCCGACAATCGGGCGGCTTCGGCGCTGCTGGCCATTTGCTCGGCCAGGGCCCAACCGCCCATGTCGTTGGCCAGGAGCGTGCCCGCAAACATCGCAGGATCCGCGCCGAGCAGGTTGTAGACGGGACTGATGATGGGGGTCAGGAGCTTTTCCAGAACCGGTGCGAGTGAGATGACGCCCACCATGGCCAGCGCCAGCGGCCCCAGTGCCATGAAGCCTTCTTCGAATTTCTCTCCGAGGCCGAACTTGTTGCCGATGGCCCGGTCTATTCCACCCAGAACCATGCAGATCATCAGTACCCAGACGATGATCTCGTTGACGTCCATGCCCGCTCCGATCACATGTATGGACGTCTCTGCTCGTCCACCATGACGAACGGACATCCCGTGGTGAAATCGACGATAGCAGCGGGGTGCCAGCCGCGTGGGAGAGGAAGAAAATATCTCTGACGATTTGTAGTGTCAAAGACTTGACCCGGGTCAGGATGGGTGAGGCGGTTGTTCGTCTCTTCCTTGGTCATGCCTGGGCGCTCGCGCTGTCGGGCTGAGCAGCGAGTCGACGATCCCGAAAGGACAGCTGGGCCCCGGCGGTGACGTCGGGCCCAACTCCGGTTAATCCGCCGTTGGGCCGGTCATTGGCGCTTCACGGTGATGGTGGTTCCGTTGCTGTCACCGTCGGGGTCGGTGTTGGCTTTCGGCGCGTAGGTTGACGAGGGGTTGATGACGTCGGTCACGGTGAACACCGTCGCTTTGGTGTTGCGGCTGAGGGAGAAGTTCCCCAGTGTGCAGGTGCCGTCGGCCGCGGTGGTGCATGTCAGGTCTCCCTTGTGGTGGCTGAATGTTCCACTGACGGTCGCACTGGCGACGGCTCTGCCCGTCGAGTTCAAGACCTTGGCGGTCACCTTCGGTTGCCACCTCAACAGTGACGAAGCGGCGGTGGTGACACTGTCCAGATCCCCGATGTGATGGGTCGTCGGCGCCTGCGTGAGTGTCGGCTTCGGCGTGGGTGTTGGTGCCTGCGTGAGCGTCGGGGTCGGTGTTGGCGCCTGCGTGGGCGTGGGCGTGGGTGTCGTTGGCCTGTGGAGGTCGACGTACACGCCGCGTCGTCAGACCCATGGCGAGCGCCGAGGCCATGGCCAGGATCGCACCCAGCCGTTTGCGGATTCTCCGGTGCGGGGAGGCGCCGGGTTGTACATCCTCATGTGGGATGCGTCCAGTCAGTGAATTGAACATGGTGTTCCCTTCGGTTCGGCCAGTAGGGGGACCGAACCGGGGCCACTGCTACTAACACCAATGAATGTTAGTGTTACAGTGCGCCCGTGAGGATCTTTTGTCAACCTTTTTTATTTTTAGTAGCCGCGCGGGTTCTCCAAAGGCCCCTGGCCTGCCCGGACGCAGTCATGCAACTCGGCAAACGGCCGCCGGTGAAGTGACGCGTGGAAGCGGACGGGACCCGACTGCGCCCACAGCATTGACTGGAGGCGCAGTCGTGGGTCCCATCTGTCAGAAGATTTGGACACATGGCAGATTCGTCCCTCGTCGACCCCTACTTCGTTGCCGAAAACAGCTCAGAGGGCGTAGTAAAGCTCGAATTCGTAGGGGTGTGGACGCACCTGGATCGCCAGGATTTCGGCACGCTTCAGCTCGATCCACGTCTCGATCAGGTCCGGTGTGAACACGTCGCCGGCGAACAGGAAGTCCTGGTCTGCCTCGAGTGCATCCAGCACCGCTCCCAGCGTCGTGGGCACGGTCTCCACCTGCGCATGCTCCTCGGGAGGCAACTCGTAGAGGTCCTTGTCGATGGGAGCAGGGGGTTCGATGCGGTTCTGGATGCCGTCGATCCCCGCGAGCAGCATCGCAGCGAAGGCCAGATACGGGTTGCTGGACGGGTCCGGGCAGCGGAACTCGATGCGCTTGGCCTTCGGGTTGGC
>RCNJ01000489.1_pt1 | contig 14517 bp, 18 predicted proteins | sample 2041171 | NCBI WGS metagenome assembly RCNJ01 (sample SAMN09708213, study PRJNA481090) | feces metagenome | biome: feces | host: Pygoscelis adeliae | place: Antarctica: Rookery Lake | collected 2010-03-01 | reverse complement strand
GTAGTTGTAAACTATTCATCATATTACGGAGTATGTAGTGATATAGAAGCTATAGCTAAGATAGTACATAGACATAACAGGATTTTAATAGTAGATGAAGCACATGGAAGTCATTTAGTATTTCATAATAGTCTTCCGAAATCAGCATTAGAAGCAGGAGCTGACATAGTAATACAGAGTACACATAAAACACTACCAGCTTTCACTCAAAGTTCTATGGTACATGTAGGTACTGAAAATGTAGATGTAGAAAGATTAAAATTAAATATGGCAATATATCAAACTACAAGTCCTTCATATATACTTCTTGCAAGTATTGATTATGCAGTAGATTATATGGATAAATACGGGTATAAGCAACTTAATAGAGTTATTAACAAGATAGATGAGATAACAAATTACTTAAAAAAACTTCCAGATGTTACTATATATAATGGAAGAGATATAAATATAGCACCTTATGATTTTGATAAAACTAAGTTTTTATTTAAAATAGAAGGAATAACAGGAACAAGACTTGAGAAGATATTAAGACGTGATTATAAAATTCAAATGGAATTAAGTGATCATTACTATTGTCTTGCACTAATAACGCCTTTAGATGAAGATGAAGATTTAGAGAAGCTTAAATTAGCTATAGAGAATATATCTAAAAATGATAAATATATTAGAGAAATATCTGAAAGTAGAGTAGTAGATGTAAGGACTATTAAACCAAAAACAATACTACCACCACATAAGGCTTTTTATAGTGACAAAATTAGTGTACAATTAAAAGAAAGTGTTAATAAGATTTCTGGGGAATTTATAATACCTTATCCACCAGGAATTCCTATACTTACACCAGGAGAAGAAGTAACAGAGGGAATAATTACTTATATAGAAAGATTAAGACATGATAATATAGAAATATTAGGACTAGATAACAAAATGCTAGAGATAAAAATTATAGAAAATATTTAAGGATATCATATATATGAAAAGAGGCAGAAAAGACAAATGAGTGGATTATTCATAACATTAGAAGGACCAGATGGATCAGGTAAAAGTACAATATCAAGAATGCTTGTTTCTTATTTAAGAGAAAAAGATTTCAAAGTAACACTAACTAGAGAACCAGGTGGAACAGATATATCTGAAGATATAAGACATATAATATTAGATAATAATAATACAGAAATGAAGAGCACAACAGAAGCTCTTCTTTATGCAGCATCGAGAGCACAACATGTAGGAGAGAAGATTATTCCTGCAATGAAGGCGGATAGAGTAGTAGTGTGTGATAGGTTTGTGCTTTCAAGTTTAGTTTATCAAGGTAAAGCTCGTGGCCTTGGAGTGGATAATATAAAGAGGTTAAATGAGTTTGCAACTACAGGACTTGAGCCAGATTTAATACTGTTTTTTGATATAGACCCAGAAGTAGCACTTAAGAGAAAAACTAGAAGATCAAAGGGAGATAGACTAGAGAGAGAAGCTATAGATTTTCATAGGGATGTATATAAAGGATACAAAAGTCTATTAAATATGTACGGGGACAGAGTGGCAATGATAGATGCAGAAAATAGTAAAAAAAATGTGTTTGAACAAGTAAAGAAAGTTGTAGATAATTTAACCAAGGGGGAATTATAAATGAAAATGATAGTAGCAATAGTTCAAGATGAAGACTTAGATAAGCTTATAGAAACATTAACAGAGGAAAGTATAAGCTCAACTAGTTTACCTTCTTCAGGGGGATTTCTAAGAGAAGGAAATACAACATTATTAATTGGTATAGATGAAGATCGAGTAGATGAAGTTATAGCTTTAATAAAACAGGAATGTAAATCTAGAACTAAGATAACAGCTACACCAATAACTACAGGATGGATCAGTACTGTTTATAATCCACAAGTGATAGAAGTACCTGTAGGCGGTGCTACTATATTTGTATTAGATGTAGAGCAATTTAAAAAAATATAAATTAGGAATGATTATATGAATTTTGACCACATTGTAGGTCATGAAAAATTAATTAATAATTTTAAAAATGCGATAAAGAATAAACGCATAGCACATAGTTATATATTTGAAGGACCTAAATCAATAGGTAAAAAGACAACTGCTATTGCACTTTCTAAAGCTCTTTTAGGTGAAGAAATACAAACTGATAATCAGCCAGACTTTGTTATTATAGATAATGATGATAATACTATAAAAAAAGAGCAAATAGAAGAATTACAAAAAGATGTAAAAGTAAGACCTTTTAGTGGTAATAAAAAGATGTATGTAATTTGTGAAGCTGAGAAAATGACTACTCAAGCACAAAATAGTTTTTTAAAAACATTAGAGGAACCACCTGAATATGCAACTATAATACTTACTACTGTAAATAAAAATAAACTTCTCAGAACTATAGTATCAAGATGTCAATTAGTTACATTCAATTATGTAAGTACTGATAAAATAGAGGAGTTACTTGTGAATGAGTATAACAATACGAAAGAAAATGCTGAATTTATATCAAACTTTTCAAATGGAATAGTAGGACGTGCTATACAATTATCTCAAGACGAAGAATTTGGAGAACTTAGGGATGGAACTATAAAAGCTATAGATACTACAATTACTGGTTCTAAAGAAAAGATATTTACTACAAGTGAATTCTTTGAAAAAAATAAAGATGATATAGATGAAATTTTAGATATTATGCTTTTTTACTTTAGAGATTTAGCAATATACAGTGAAACTGGATGTGATAAACATATTATCAATAAAGATATTATGGATAATATTAAAAATCACTATAATAGACTAGAGAAAAGTGCATTACATGGTATAATAGAATTAATATTAGATACAAAAGAAAATATAAATTTAAAAGTAAATTTTTCATTAAACATAGAAATAATGCTTTTAGAAATCCAGGAGGGTCTGTATGACAATCGTAGTAGGAATTAGATTTAAAAAAGCAGGGAAAATATACTACTTTGCTCCTGATGATATAGAATTAGAATTAGAAGATTCTGTAATAGTAGAAACAGCAAGGGGTATAGAGTTTGGAAAAGTGGTAGTTGCTCCAAGAGATATGGATGAAGAAGAATTAATGGCTCCACTTAAAGATGTAATAAGAAAAGCAACTGAGGAAGATATTAACCATCAAGAAGAAAACATAAAAAAAGAAGCAGAAGCATTTGATATATGCTTAAAAAAGATAGATAAACACAAACTAGATATGAAGTTAATAGACGCAGAATATACTTTTGATAATAATAAAGTTATATTTTACTTTACTTCAGATGGAAGAGTAGACTTTAGAGAACTTGTAAAAGATCTTGCTTCTATCTTTAGAACAAGAATAGAACTTAGACAAATTGGAGTTAGAGATGAAGCAAAGATGATAGGAGGATTAGGTCCTTGTGGAAGAACTCTTTGTTGTAGTACATTTTTAGGAGAATTTGAGCCTGTATCTATAAAGATGGCAAAGGAACAAGATCTTTCTCTGAATCCAACAAAAATATCTGGAATATGTGGAAGACTAATGTGTTGTCTGAAATATGAACATGATACCTATGAAGATATTCTTGAAAAACTTCCAAATATAGGAACAAAAGTTAAAACACCTAAGGGAATAGGAAGAGTTGTTGATACAGCTACACTTCTTGAAATAGTAAAGGTTAGACTTAAGACAGAAGATGATACAGAAGAAGTAATACCATTTTCAATAGATGAGATAGAAGAAATAAAAGTAGAACAGAAAAGAAAACGAAGAAAAGAAAATTAAAAAAAGAAAATTAAAAAAAAGATAGTAAATGTCTTTAAAAAATGTTCTTAAAGTGGTAGAATATAAGTAAGTTAGTATATATAATCTGTGGAGGTGAAATATAATGGCTTATGTAATAAAAGAATCATGTATTAGTTGTGGAGCATGTGAACCAGAATGTCCTGTTAGTGTAATCAGCGCGGGAGATGACATATATGTTATCGATCAAGAAGGATGCATAGATTGTGGTGCATGCGCAACAGTTTGTCCAGTGGACGCTCCAGTGCCAGTAGAGTAAAACAGATAAGTCACTCTTTCTTATAATTATAAGAAGAGTGGCTTTTTTAATTTAAGGAGAGATACTATGCTAAAAGAAAATGAGAGAATAGATGACTTAGATTGTAGAGATCTTAAGATAATACAAAATAGCAGCTGGTTTTCCTACGGCATGGATGCTGTCTTACTTTCAAACTATGTTAAGATGAAAAAACATTCGACAGTAGTAGACTTAGGAACAGGAACTGGTATAATACCAATACTTCTTTATGGTAAACATAATGTTAAAAAGATATATGGTATAGAGATTCAAAAAAAGGTTGCTGAAATGGCAAAACGAAGTGTCGAGTTAAATGATTTGGAAGAAAAAATTGAAATACTTAATATAGATTTAAAACAAGCGGAAGAAAAGCTTGGAAATAACATATATAATGTAGTAACAAGCAATCCACCATATATGGCAGCAAATGATGGGCTTAAAAATATCACAGATAATAAAACTATCTCAAGACATGAAACGAAATGTACCTTAAAAGATGTAATACATACAGCGAATAGATTACTTAAGCATAACGGAAGATTTTTCTTAGTACATAGACCAAATCGAATAGTAGATATATTAACATTACTCCGTGAATATAAATTAGAACCAAAATCTATAAGATTTGTTCATCCTAGAGTAGGGAAAAGTCCTAATTTAGTTTTAATTATGAGTGTTAAAGCTGCTAAACCAAGTTTAGAATTTGAAGATCCACTATATGTATATAATGAAGACGGAAGTTATACTGATGAATTATTAGATATATATGATATGGAAAGATCATAGAGAATTATGAGGAGGAATATATGTGGAAATTAAACCTGAAGGAAAACTCTATCTTTGCCCTACTCCAATAGGAAATTTAGAGGATATTACACTTAGAACATTAAATACACTTAAAGAAGTAGATGTAATAGCTGCAGAAGACACAAGGCACAGCATAAAACTATTAAATCACTTTGAAATAAAAAAATCACTTACTTCTTATCATGAACATAATAAAAGAGAAAAAGGTAAAGTACTTATAGAAAAAATGTTAAATGGACAAAATATAGCTTTAATTACAGATGCAGGAATGCCTGCAATATCAGATCCAGGTGAAGATTTAGTAAAGCTATGTATTGAAAATGATATAGAAATAGTAGCACTTCCAGGTCCTACAGCTTTTGTGCTAGCATTAGTTGTATCAGGCTTTTCTACAAGAAGATTCATATTTGAAGGCTTTTTATCTCAAAATAAGAAATCAAGACGAGAAGAGCTTGAGAAATTCAAGCTAGAAACAAGAACAGTAATAGTTTATGAATCTCCACACAGACTAAAGGAGCTTCTAAAAGATATTTCAAAAATACTTGGAAATAGAAAACTTTCAGTTTCAAGAGAATTAACTAAGAGATATGAAGAGATATTTAGAGGCGATGTTGATTCGTGTATAGATAAATTCACAAAAGAAGATCCACGAGGTGAGTTTATTATAGTAATTGAAGGTGTTAGTGAAGATGTAATTGAAAGTGAAAAGAAAGAATCATGGGTAAATTTAAGCGTAAAAGAACATTTACTTGAGTATATGAATAATGGAATGACTAAAAAAGAAGCAATAAAAGCAGTTACAAAAGAAAGAAAAGTTAAGAAAAATGAAATATATCAAGAAGCAATAGATCTATAAACTTTAAGAACCTATAAAAAGGCATAAAAAATACTCCCTTAAGAAAAGGGAGTAATAGTTTCAAATTTATGTGTGTACTTAATTTTTAAGTTCTTCTAAGCAAGCAGGACAGATGTTTTTACCTTTAAATATTATGATATCTTTTGCTTGTCCACAAAACAGACATGCTGGAGCGTATTTATTGAGTATAATCTGCTCTCCATCTACATATATTTCTAAACTGTCTTTTTCGGCTATTTCAAGAGTTCTTCTTAACTCTATAGGTATAACAACTCTTCCTAGCTCATCTACTTTTCTAACTATTCCAGTTGATTTCATGATTTTTCATCCTCCTACTAATTGTCAATTGACGACTCGAACCTTTGGGCTCAATATAAAAATAATACCATATATTACATTTATAGTCAATAAATATGGGAGTAAATTCATAGAATCATGCTTTATTATGCATAACTATGTATTATAATGTCGAAAAGAGTCGAATGTGTCAAAAGGAATGTATAGAATAATTAGACATATATATTATCAGAAAAATAAAATTGATAAATTATATTTGGAAGATAGAATATAGAACTATAAATTCACTTATGGTATAATTACAATAACAACTTAGTCAAACGGAGGAATTCAAATGAAAAGAGAGAGTTATTATGTAACAACACCAATTTATTACCCAAGTGACAATTTACACATAGGTCACACTTACTGTACAGTAGCAGCAGATACTATGGCAAGATTTAAAAGATTACAAGGATATGATGTAAAGTTTCTAACAGGAACAGATGAACATGGACAAAAGATAGAAACAGTAGCAAAAGAACAAAACATGGAGCCAAAAGAGTTTTTAGACGGTATAGTCAAAAACATAGAGAGCCTTTGGTCAGACCTTGATATAACTTATGACCAATTTTTAAGAACAACAGATAAAGATCATACAGAAATAGTACAAAAGATATTTCAAAAGCTTTATGACAAAGGTGATATATATAAAGGATTCTATAAAGGACATTATTGTACACCTTGTGAATCATTTTGGACAGATAGCCAATTAGAAGACGGAAAATGTCCAGATTGTAAGAGAGAGGTAAACTACCAAGAAGAAGAAACATACTTCTTTAGACTTTCAAAATACCAAGATAGATTACTTGAGCTATTAGAAAGAGATGACTTCTTACAACCTAAATCAAGAAGAAATGAAATGATAAATAACTTTATAAAGCCAGGACTTGAAGATCTAAGTGTAACTAGATCATCATTTGACTGGGGTATAGAAGTGCCATTTGATGACGAACATGTTATTTATGTTTGGATAGATGCTTTAACTAACTACATTACAGCACTAGGTTATCTAACAGATGATGATAGTGAATTTAAAAAATACTGGCCAGCAGATATTCAGTTTGTTGGAAAAGAGATAGTAAGATTTCATACTATAATATGGCCTGCAATTCTTATGGCACTAGACCTTCCATTGCCTAAAAAGGTATTCGGACATGGTTGGATATTATTTGATGATGATAAAATGTCTAAATCAAAAGGGAACGTAGTATATCCAGAACCATTAATAGAGCTTTATGGTCTAGATACTTTAAAGTATTTCTTACTTCGTGAGTTCTCATTTGGAAGTGATGGTTCATATACTAATGAAAAGTTCCTTAAGAGATTAAATTCAGATCTTGCAAATGATCTAGGAAATCTAGTTAGTAGAACTGTAACAATGATAGAAAAATATAATGATGGAGTTATACCAGAAGCCTTAGAGAGTGCAGAGATTGATAGTTCACTTACAGACCTTGCTATTAATGCTTATACAAAGGTAGAGCAAGCAATGGACAATGTAAGCTTCAGTGTAGCGCTTGAAGAGATATGGAAAGTAATAAGACGTGCAAATAAGTATGTAGATGAAACTACACCTTGGATACTTGCAAAAGAAGAAGATAAAAAGGAAAGACTTGATACAGTTTTATATAATTTAGCTGAATCACTTAGAATAGTTTCAGTATTAATTAAACCATTTATGGAACATACTTCAGAAGCTATAGAAACACAGCTTGGAATTACAAAAGAACAAACATGGGAAGATGTTAAAACTTGGGGACTACTTGAAAGTGGACAGAAGACAGGCGAGAGAGAAATATTATTCCAAAGACTTGATGTAGATAAAGAACTTAAAAACTTATCAGAGAAAAACAATGAATTTATAGAAAAAAGAGGTGGAAAAGTGTCAAAACAAGAAGAAGTAGTAGAAGAAGATTTAATAACAATAGATGATTTTGATAAAGTAGATTTAAAAGTAGCAGAAATAGTAGAAGTAGAAAAACATCCTGATGCAGATAGACTATTAGTACTACAATTAAAGCTAGGTGAAGAAACTAAACAAGTAGTATCAGGAATAGCAGAAAAGTATGATGGAGAAGATCTAATAGGTAAGAAGGTAATAATGGTTTGTAATTTAAAACCTGTAAAGCTTAGAGGAATAGAATCAAACGGAATGATATTAGCAGCAGGTAAGGGTAAGAATCTTACATTAGCATCTACTCTTGAAGATATTGCTAGCGGAACGGATATTAGTTAATAAACGAAAGAAAGAAGGATTTAATATGTTAATAGACAGTCATGCTCATTTGGATGATGAAAGATTCAAAGGAGATACAGAAGCTATAATAGGAAACTTTGAAAAAGATAACTTAGAACTAGTAGTAAATATTGGAGCAGATTTAAGATCATCAAAGAATTCAGTGGAACTAGCAAAACAGCATGAAAATATATATGCAACAGTAGGAGTACACCCTCATAGTTCAAAAGAAATGGACGAGAACATGCTAGAGGAGTTAAGAGAGCTTGCAAAAGAGGAAAAGGTAGTAGCTATCGGAGAGATAGGTTTAGACTACCACTACGACAATTCTCCTCGCGACATACAAAAGAAATGGTTTAGAGCACAGATAGAATTAGCTAAAGAATTAGATCTACCTATATCAGTACATTCAAGAGAAGCTACTCAAGACGTATTTGATATAATAAGTGAAGAAGCAGAAGATGGAAAACTTAGAGGAGTTATTCACTGTTTCTCAGATAGTGTAGAAATAGCTCGCGAATATTTAAAACTTGGCTTTTATATATCTTTAGGAGGACCAGTAACTTTTAAAAATGCAAAAACTCCAAAAGAGGTAGCGAAAGAAGTACCATTAGATAGACTATTAATAGAAACAGATTCACCATATTTAACACCAGAACCACATAGAGGTAAGAGAAATGAACCTGCTAATGTTAGATATGTAGCAGAAAAAATAGCAAATTTAAGAGAAATGTCTTATGAAAAGCTGAAAAATGCAACAAATGAAAATGTAAAAACATTATTTGATATAAAGTAATGATAAGTAATAAAAAATCATTATATCCATATATCAATATCGTAATACCTAAATACTAATGTTTAAAGAAGTGAGTGTTAGTATATGTTAAGAGATGAAATATAAATAATACGTAAATATAAAAATAATAGTTTAAAAAAAGAATATAATATTTTAAAGAGTTAAAACTAGGAGCTAATCCTATGGTTTAGCTCTTTACTTTTGGAAGATAAGTTACAAAGTGGTTACAATAGTTACATATTGATACAAAAATGGTTGACAAGCTAAAACTTATATCGTAAGATGACCAAAGAGTCAAAAACATATAAAACATATATAAAATATAGGAGGTAATTAAGAAATGAAAGGTATAAAATCAAATAAAAGAGTTGTTGCAGTTGTATACGCAATGATGATAATGCTTGTTACTACTACGGTAGCAATAGGGGTTTACGACTTTAACATAAAAGCAGGAACAGTAACAGTTCAAGATGAGACAGAAGAAGTAAAAACTAAAGAAGCTACAGTAGGTGAGCTTTTAGAAGAAGAGAACATTACAATCGAAAATGATGATTATATAAATGTATCAGAAGAAACAGAATTAGAAAATGAATTTGATATAGTAATAAAGAAAGCTGTTCCAGTGGTGTTAGACTTTAAAGGAAAAGAGATAAATGTAAACACTGCAGAAGACACAGTAGAAGATGTATTAAAGTCACTATCAATCTCACAAGGTGAAGATGATAAAATAGTACCAGCGGCTGATACAGAAATAGAGAAGGATATGAAAATATCATTAACAGAAGTTGAAATAAAAGAAAATACAGTAGAAGAAGAAATAGATTTTGAAACAGAAACAGTTAAGAATGGTCAATTAGAAAAAGGAAAGACATTAGTAGAGCAACAAGGAAGTAAAGGACTAAGAGAAAATAAAGTAAACGACATATATGAAAATGGAGAACTTTCAGAGAAAAAAGTTTTAGAAACTAAATTAGTTAAAGAACCAGTAAAACATATAATTCAAGAAGGAACTAAAGAAATACAAGTAGAAACTCCATCACGTGGAGAAAATGAGGAAGCATCAGAAGATTCATCTAAACCAGAAAAAGTAGAAAAACCAGTAGAAAATAAAAATGAACCAGTAGAAGAACCAGTAGAAGAAAAAGTAGAAGAAAAAGTAGAAGAAAAAGCAGAAGAACCAGTAGAGAAACCAGAAAAATCAGAAAAACCAGCTGAGAAACCAGCTGAAAAGCCAGCAAAACCAGTAGAAAAGCCAAAAGAACCAGTAGCTGATGCAAATCCAAAAGAGGATTCATTAGCAGGAGCTAAAAGCATGGTAATGAAAGCTTCAGCATACGACTTATCATTTGCATCATGTGGTAAGAATCCAGGAGATAAAGGTTACGGTATAACTGCATCAGGAACTAAAGCAAGAGCAGGAACAGTAGCAGTAGACCCAAGTGTAATACCATTAGGATCTAAGCTATATATCGAATCAATGGACGGAACAGGATCATACGGATATGCTTCAGCAGAAGATAAAGGTGGAGCTATAAAAGGAAATAGAATAGATCTTTTCTTTGCAGACAGAAGTGAAGCACTTCAATTTGGTAGAAGACAAGTAAAAGTTTACGTATTAGACTAATCTATATATATAATATATAATATAAAAAAATGACCCGTAATTGGGTCATTTTTTATTTTTTGTATATGATATAATAGTAGTAGACCAAGCATAGGAAGTGAGCAAATGATAAAAGAGATAATAATAGTTGAAGGTCGAGATGATACTTCAGCAATCAAAAGAGCAGTAAATGCTGAAATAATTGAAACACATGGACTAGGAATAACAGAAGAAACTTTAGATAGAATAAAATTAGCTAGTGAAAGAAAAGGAATAATAATATTTACAGATCCAGATTATCCAGGAGAGAAGATAAGAGAGATAGTCTCAAAAGGAACTAAAAACTGTAGACATGCTTTTTTACCTAAGGATAAAGCTCTTAAAGATGGAGATGTCGGAATAGAAAACGCAAAGCCAGAAGATATAATTTTAGCACTTGAAAAAGCTAGAATAGAAAAAATAAATATACGAAATGAATTTAAAAAAACAGATCTTTTTAAATATGGACTAGTAGGAACTGAAGGCTCAAATATAAAAAGAGATTTATTGGGTAGAATACTAGGTATAGGTCATTGTAATTCAAAACAATTTTTAAAAAGATTAAATAACTATGGAATAACAAGAGAAGAATTTAAAGAAGCTATAAGTGAGGTGTTAATTGTCAATGAATAGAGATTTATATATGCCGAGTAAAACAAATGAAATATTAAAGAAATATAAATTCAGAACTAATAAAAGCTTAGGACAAAACTTTTTAGTAGATGGAAATGTTATAGACAATATCTGTGAAGGTGCAGAAATAACAGATAATGATGGAATAATAGAGATAGGACCTGGAATTGGTACGCTTACACAGCAATTATCTAAACATGCAAATAAGGTAGTAGCAGTAGAACTTGATAAAAAACTACTACCTATACTAGAAGAGACTCTAGATGGGCTAGAAAATGTTAAAGTTATAAACGATGATATCCTAAAGATTGATATTGAAAAGCTAATAGAAGAAGAATTTGAGGGTCTAGACGTGAAGGTAGTTGCAAATTTGCCTTATTATATAACGACACCGATAATAATGAAATTACTAGAGAGTAAACTTAATATAGAAAGTATATCGGTAATGATACAAAAAGAAGTAGCTGATAGAATGGTATCAGATCCTGGAACCAAGGTTTATGGAGCTCTTTCTGTTGCTGTACAGTACTATTCAAAACCAGAAATCGTAACAGAAGTACCAAGTAGTGTATTTATACCAAAACCAAATGTAGATTCAGCAGTAATAAAACTAGATATCTATAAAAACCCACCAGTAGATGTTATAGATGAAAAACTTATGTTTGCTGTTGTAAAATCAGCTTTTGGTCAGAGAAGAAAGACTATATTAAATGCTCTTAGTGGTGGATATTTAGGGCTTGAAAAAGATGATATAAGAGAAGTGCTTGAAATAGCAGAAATAGATAATATGAAAAGAGGAGAAGTTTTATCTTTAGAAGACTTTGCTCGAATTTCAGATATAATATCTAAAGAAAAAAGATGAATTTAAAAAGATAAATTTAAGATGTAGTTAGACAATTCAAACTCTTATATAGAAAGGGATAACAATGGATAATAAAAACAGAGACGTATGCCAGGTGGAAGGTATATGTATGGAAAGAGAAAAACATAGGAAAATAGTAGAATCAATAAAGAAAGAAAAATTATCACAAGAGCGAATAGTTGAGTTATCTAAAATATTTAAAGCTCTTGGAGATCCTACAAGACTTAAAATAATACACAGTTTATCAAAAGAAGATTTATGTGTTTGTGATATAGCAGACCTCTTAGGAATGAATCAATCAGCGATCTCTCATCAATTGAGAGTACTTAGAGATTTAAGACTTGTTAAATATAGAAAAGAAGGAAAATCAGCAATTTACTCATTAGACGATGATCATGTACTAGAGCTTTTTAATCAAGGACTTGAACATATAAATCATGATTAGATAGTTTTTTTATTATTAGGTTAAAGAATTTATTCTAGGGTAAAATTAGTTTAGAGGATAAAGACATAATAATAAGGAGTGATTACATGTCAAAAGTAACTATATTTACGAGTAGTACTTGTCCACACTGTCATACAGCTAAAGATTACTTAACGGAAAAAGGTGTAGATTTTGAGGAGAGAAATGTTCAAAATGACCCAGAAGCAAGAAAAGAACTTATTCAAAAAGGATATATGGGAGTTCCTGTAATAGTTGTTGGAGATGAAGAAATACAAGGATTTGACAAAGAAAGACTTGAAGAATTACTATAATTTATGTAAAAAAAACTGTCCACAAATTTTAAATAATTTGTGGACAGTTTTTTTATTATTTATTAAGAGCAACTAATATCTCTTCTACATCTAATGAGTGAACCGCTGCTGCTTGTTCTAGAGTCTCCATCTGTGAAGAAGGACAACCTACGCAACCCATTCCAAAGCTCATTAGGATTTGAGGTGAATCTTTTTTCTCTTGTAATATTTCTCCTATTAACATATCTCTTGTAATCATTTTAATTACCTCCTTTAATTTGAAAGCATTACTTATACTCTAATAATATCATATTATTAGAATAATTAAATGACTAAAATCACAATTGATAAGAATATTTAATATTATTTCGATTAAAAACATATAGTTATACTAAAAACTATGGTTATATGCTTTGGGTAGTTGGTATAGATTGTGGGTAAGATATGAATTAGGAGGTGATTATGATGGCAGATAACAAAGTTAGTATAATGGGATTAATATTAAGAATAATAACAACAGCGTTAGTACTAGGAATAGCAGCATTTCTAACACCATGGTTTACAATATCAGGAATAGGCACATTACTAGTAGCAAGTATAGTTATAGCAATAATTGTATATTTAATCCAGCGAGTAATAGGTTTAAAAGCCTCACCATTTGGTAGAGGTCTAGTAGGATTTGTAGTAACTGTAGTTGTTCTTTACTTAACAAATATAATAGTAGATGGATTTGATATAAACTTAATAGGTGCAATAATTGGTGCATTAATTATTGGTATAGTCGATGCGATAATACCTGGAGAAACTTCTTTATAAAAAAACCTTATTTTAAGGTTTTTTTTGTTTAAATCTTTTAAAAAGAGGTATGATAATAGGGAGGGTAATAATGGAAGGGGTGAATTCCGTTTAAAATGCGGATTATATGGCGATTTTGGATAAAAAGAGAATTAGAAAAAAGATGATAAGTGAAAGAAAACAACTGAGCGATGAAAAAGTTAAGGATATGAGTGAGACAATTATAAATAAATTAAAAAAAATACCGGTTTATAATATGAGCAAGACCATAATGGTGTACTTAAGTTTTGGAAATGAAGTTGATAGTAGAGAAATTATAAAAGATTGCTTGGAAAATGATAAAAGAGTTGTATTGCCTTTCTGTGATAATACAGATATGTCAATGACACCAACTGAAATTAAAAGCTTAGATATGGATTTGGTAGAAGATAGTATAGGATATGTTCAACCAAGTAAAGAATCACTTGATCCAGTAGATTTATCAGAAATAGATCTTATAATAGTGCCAGGATTATCTTTTGATAGAAAAGGTTATAGAATAGGATTTGGAGCAGGATACTATGATAGATTTTTAGGACGAGTAAACTTTGAAATACCTACGATAGGACTTGCCTATGATTTTCAAATAATAGATAGTTTAATAAATATGGAAGATTATGATATACCTGTTGACTATGTAATGACAGAAGAAAGAATAATAGTAAGAACAGAATAAACATAATAAAATACAAGCTCAACTAAATTTAGTTGAGCTTGTATTT
>RCNJ01000487.1_pt1 | contig 14556 bp, 16 predicted proteins | sample 2041171 | NCBI WGS metagenome assembly RCNJ01 (sample SAMN09708213, study PRJNA481090) | feces metagenome | biome: feces | host: Pygoscelis adeliae | place: Antarctica: Rookery Lake | collected 2010-03-01 | reverse complement strand
GATGAAAAGTAAGTAGAAAAGAATCAGAGTCAATTAAATTAACGACCTAATCCCTTGGGACGACTCTCTCCCCAATTAGGTCGTAACAAGCTGGGTTGTGTGAGACCCAACGCTACATACCCCTCAGCAGAGGACCCGACACGTATACCAGGGGTCAAGCAAGACCCCAAGAACCGGCCTACATATCGTATGTAGGTCTCATAGATAGTATTTGTTAGACAATTGATTCCATTGATATATACTGTGCTATACACTGTGATATTACGACGCCCTGTTCCGCCTGCATTTACCGGTAATACTGACATTTGTGCTGCAGCGCCAAGCCAATTATCGGCAAGCAACTCCAACAGTTACCACCTAGAAACCTCCCTACTTATTGCTCTTTGATATCCAGAGCGCAAACACAACAACACCTTAAATTCAACAATTATATAAGCCGATAATCGTCCAACCCCTCTGAATTTGGTTCCTTGGTAGTCTCGCAACGATTTGAGGGCTTCAAGTTATGGGATTTAAACGACGATTCCTCGGCCGATGCCAACATAGCATGGATGATTTATTAATACTGGTACAATTGATTCTCGGTTGCAGGTTGCAAAGAAGCTCAAACCTACGCAGAATGTTAATTGCATGTTCCAGGGCGGGGGCTTCGACTTGTCACCCTACGATACAGGCTGACGCGGCTTAAGCAAATAACTTGAGAAGTATGGGAATCTCAACAATTAATATTGGCATAGCAATATCACTGCATGAACCCCCCGAGAAGGATTCGAGATTTGCTTATACTTGCTTGCATCGCCGCAAAACTCGGAATATGAGATCCTCCAATAGTAGCCCATCTACTATGTTCTTCTGGAAAACCCACTCTGGAATCGATAATGCTTACTTACATAATCCAAATCTCTCGCAGCTTCATTTATGACACCACGCACAATGACTAGGGAATCCAGGGCGGGCATGGACAGGAGGAGGAGGATGGGACGCGGCTGGGGCTTGTGCTCAGTATGCGGGCTCCATCGGGCCCCTGGTTGCAAGGCGGGCCCGGGATGAGGACGGAGGCGGGCCGGGCTGTACGGGGGTAAACCAAGCGGGACTGTCCGGGCAGTGACGCAGCAACAGTCGACTCCCGGACCCTCCGTCCGTGCGTCGTATCTTATATAGACAATGTGCCTCCGCCAACGATTCTTTCTGTTTAACCTTCTTGATGCGCTCATGCTCCTGCCTTTATAGAGCCACTAGGCTAGATAAATATCCCCAGGAATAGACGGGGCCGGGGAGAACCGTCATTAGAGCTAGAAATAAGCAAGCGTTATACAAAGCCGTTTCCCCACTTAGAGCTCGATCGGAGGCGTGGTTGCGTTGATATGTAAATGACAAGTCTTCCTTCACTATAAGTGGTCGTTGTAGTTGTTGGGGTAAAATTAGTCAGTTGTTATAGGAGCACTAGCTAATAAGCCCCACTTGTCCTAAGACATACGTTGCCACCTCTAATGCGAGAACACCAATAATTTATGTTATAACTGTCAGAAGGCGGCGACACTATTGATACCGCTGGCGAATTTGCACGACATTGGCGTGACCTACCAGAACACCTCGCTACGGCTGGCCCGTGACCTTTTGCCCAAGCAACTGCTGCTCGGCTCATCCAACATTCCCCTGAGGTTCCGCTGTTCCACGGCAGTATAGAGGACGAGACGGTTGGGACGTGGTTCTACCACTCAAACATGGACACCATTGACAGAGGTGTCCTGCTCTGCGAGTTGGAGAAGCATCCTGTGGTGGCTGACAGATTTATCCAATGAATCAAGGACAACAATATGATGCCCCTGGCTGCAATTGGTGTGTATGTGTTGAGTCTAGGCATCTTTACCTTACTCAAACACGTATTGTTCTGCCATCAGAGCACGTCTTGCTGCTGTTCTAACAGCTTGACACGATACGCCAGCATTCCGTAGAAGTTGTTGGGGCAGTTATGGTACTTTCCGTTGCCATTTGAGCTCTGTAGATTCCAGAAAGTTTTACAGACCTCTGGTGTTGCTCCAGCTTTGTTTCATTTGTTTTCTACAGATTCTTTGGGCGTCTGTGCATGCACAAAACGCTGCTGTTGCCTGCTAGGCAGCAGCTTCTTTGTGTTTCTTTGGTAGGCCGCAAAAGATTCCGCGTGCCTCTGCGCATCTAGTTGTTTGATTTGTTCAGGCAACTGCATGGCTGCCTTACAACCGAGCAAGCTATAAAAGCTCGCTCCTTGCCCACTAGATAACCTTCTTTTAGACAGACATTCAGACGCAGTTTAACAATATTTCATTGATACTGTCTTCTCAACTTTTTTTGCTGAACCCTTAGAAGACCTTCGTCTTGTCTCAACCTTTTTCAGCACAAGCTTGCAACCTCGGCGTAGCTACCGCCGCCTCTTGTGTCAACAGGCTTCACCCCTCAACAGCGGATACAAAAGGTTCCTCGAGATGATATCTACAACAACATGCTTCAACATCGCCAGAGCCACCCCACAACCCGGATATGGTGTGAGTCCTCAGTTATGGATGTGTCCATGTTCTCTGTTATTGATGAGCTACAGAAAGAGTCCAAAGATGAATCGAAAACTCAAGGAAAACTAAATTCTAAGACTGAGCGTATGGACCACCTAAATGAAGGGTGGGCAGTAGAGAAGTACTAAAACTAAGCGAAAAACAGCGGCTTGAAGTGGGAAGAAGAATTCTATACAGGGTTATTAACACACTATTGTACGCGGCAGATGCGGTTGGGGATGAGGGTGCCAGGCGTGAGCACCGATATGGGAAATCGGATAAGATTACGCATTTACTTGAGCTTTTGGAGCGGTTTGAGATGTTCAGGAAGAAGAGGATTCCGGGATGGGTGGCTAAACAGTTGGTGGACTGGTTGCAGTCAGGGGTGCATGGTGGTGTGTTGGCACAACATGGCGGTCACCTCGGCTTTGCCAGCTGTCGGCCAGGCTTGAAGACACCAACTATTTATCAAAACCTTAATTAAAGAATCTTTGCTCAACTATACACTTCAAAATATAGTTGGCCCGAAGTGAAGACTGTGACATCGAAATTTCCTCTTCCGTTTCAAAAAAGAGCAAGGCCACGTTTTTTCCCATCTGCCAAAACCACTCACATCTCTCTCCACTTAGCAAAACCGTCATCCACCCACAGCCGCCGCGCACAACGAAATGGCACCCTCAACATCCATCCCCACCTTCCACGCTGCCCTCGCTACCTCACCCCGGATCCTCTGTCTCCTCGGCGCCGGTCTCTCAGCCTCCTCCGGCCTCCCAACCTTCCGCGGCAAAGGCGGCTTCTGGCGCAACCACGACGCCACCGTCCTCGCCACGCCCGAGGCTTTTGCCGCTGACCCTGGGCTCGTCTGGCAGTTCTACGCTCACCGTCGACACATGGCATTGAACGCCCGGCCTAACCCGGCGCACTATGCCCTCGCGAAACTGGGAGGGAAGAGAGGAGGTGATTTGATGGTGCTGAGTCAGAATGTTGATGGGCTGAGTCCCAGGGCGGGCCAGCCGGAGAGCACGATTAGGTATCTGCATGGGAGTCTGTTTGATGTTAAGTGTGTTGGTGAGAATTGTGGGCACTCTGAGAAGGATAACTTTAAGGACCCTCTTTGCCCAGCGCTGGAGATCTTGCCCAATTTCTCGGTTCCTAAGGATAACGAGCCACGGTACACCGTAAAGGCGGAAGACCTGCCGCGTTGTCCCAAGTGCAAGACCAATATTCTTCGTCCAGGAGTGACGTGGTTTGGTGAGGCGCTACCTGAAGGTATGCTGGAGGACGCAGACAAGTGGATTGACAAGGGCAAGGTGGACTTGATGCTGCTGATCGGCACTTCTGCTGCCGTGTGGCCAGCAGCTGGGTATATTGAGATGGCTCGAGGAGCAGGAGCAAGAATTGCAGTGGTGAACATGGTGGCTCCAGGGGACCCCGGGAGAGTGGGCTTTAAGGACGAGGACTGGGTGTTTGAGGGCGATGCGGCGAAGCTGGTACCGGAGATGCTTCGGCCGGCTATTGGCGAGGTGTATGTTCGAGGTGATTCTGCACAGTGAGCGTATGAAGAAGAGGAAAACGAGTCATCGTCTGAATGGTATACCTGTGATGAGGCCGATGCATAAGTGGGAGGAGTGTCCGTGTAGTGACTGTATGGCGGAGTGACCGAGGCGGTACAAAGAGGAGTGTATGTGTAGGAAATGTGCTGAGAAAAAGGCTCTGTGGAAGTTATGGAGCACGCATGTCAACCACAATTTGGAGACCAGCAAGGCTTCATAGTTGTCTGTGTTTTGGTTATATTATTGAACCTATTTTGGCATTTCTGATATTCGTGATGATAAAGTACACCTTAAGCTACATTCAATCAAGTTCCTCCCTCAGCAAGACAAGCCCCTAACGTCGGCTCCACCAGCCAACTCATATACAGGTCCATTGGCGAGCCGCGAGATGATCCTGCCAATATGAACCCAATTTCGTGAATTGTGGTACAGTGACTGCGACAGGAGCCCACTGGCGCATGCTGCGTTGCCGTCGCAAGGCTCCTCGACATTCCTTGGCACATGGCGTAGACGCCCATGCAGAATTAGGCGATTCGCAAATCGAGTCAAAGTCTCGCTAGCTCGAGTCGCTTATTCGACGCACGATTACTCCCCGAGTTACGAGTTGAAAAATCGAGTTGCGCCGAGTTACGTTTACACGTGATATATGGCTTTATATAAGCCTAACAAAGCCAACCCTCGCATAACACAGTTGCATCTAAATGGTTCAAATACCGAGCTAGTGGTTCTAGGCATAACTCGTGGTAACTCGAGTAATACTCGATTAATCAGGCGAGTCGTCAAAACCTCCAGAGTCGATTACTTTAAGGCACAACTCGTGTAACGAATCGATTCGAGGTGTAATCGTGCCGAACGTTGCGCCTTGACTGGGAGGTCGATAAGGTTGTACCACGACACTCTGCAGGTTTGACATTGGCACTCGTAAAGTAACCTTCAGAGTAGTCTGCGAGCTGCATAAACTCCCCAATCATACCGTCACCAACCCCAGCCTTGGCTGGGACGCTTGCGGGCATATCCTTGAAAGAGGTGGAAACCGCAGTGTATGGCCTGTACTGTATGCATGCTCCTGTAGATTACTGTGCTGTGATTCGAGAGAATGGAGAAATCATGCTACACAGGGCATCATGTTCTGGATATCCACGCCGACGCCGTAATTCTTGTTGCGCAGGCGACGGACGACACCTTTGGTTGAGACATCGTGAGCGGAGCGATAGGCTTTGAAGAGGTGCTGGAGAGGCGAGATTATGAGGCATCTGATGGGCGAGGAGCTGGCCAGTATCCCAAGAATAAACCTTTTGGTAGTACAAAATGGACTCTTGCCATTCTTTCTGGAAGTGGTTGAGTATCAGACGCTAGATCTCGCTCGGGAGCTCCATGAAACCTGGGAACGTAGTTGCAAAAACGACAGAAATGGCAGTGGAGCTGACAACTTCGTACTAGAGTCAAGAGTTAGCCATGTCTTTGATAAGATTGGCAGCGCGGCTTACATTGGTGGGCTTCCTTTGAGACTCAAAGTACTGCACGATGTCATGAAGCTTCATGACCCTCGAATCGATGCGCCCGAATCTCTCGTTTTGAAGGCTTGGGAACTGCAATCAAAGAGAGTCAGTCGACTGACTTGGCAACGGGTTTCCCTACACACCTGATTACTGGGCCTCTCCAGTCTCTCCTTGCACCCGACCTCAAGGACGCCCTAGCCACTCGAGATTGCCTGGCGTTCCATTATGGATTGATGCGAATATTTGTTCTGTTGTGGCGGAGGACGAAACGAAGAGAGTGTTTTGCCAACGGCGGCAATCAGCTTCCTACACAACGTGAGGTTACCAAGCTTGATTTCACCACGGAAAACATTCTACCCCAAGGCCACAGCAAACACGAACCCAGAGCATCGAATAGCATATAAGCCGCCTTCCCGGCGATTTAACAACTTCTTCCAGGAACCAATTACTATATCAACTTTTCGTACTGTCAATCGGTTGACAGCCGGTGAATATATACTGCTCTTTACGATAAAGCCTCGCCTTCGCTATACCACTCTATGATACTGGCCACCTCGTGCTCGCTGATGCCCTACATATATACTGCTGTACTGTTCACCGGTTAACCAATCAGCTTTTGTGTTGATTGTTTCCGCGACTCCTTGCTGCACCGACTCGAAGTGCAGCGAATCCCCCATTTTAGTGCCGACTGATTGTCGTCGCGCCGTTTTGCAAAGTGCACTCCTCAGACGTACCTTCTTGCCCTTGTTGCCTGCCTTTGTGTGACCTGCCTGTGTTCCCGAAAGCCCTGCTCAAGTTCAAGCTTCGACGTCGTCGCGTATTCCCGAAACGGCAAGCACGCAGGTGCAACGGGGACCACATTCAATTTCGCTTCCCATCCCACTTCTTCGACATCCCATAGCACAACATCCACGATTAATACACCAGAACGCTACAAAAAATTACAGGGCTTCAAACTTATAGCCCTCAAGACACTAGCCATAATGTCCAAAAGTTATGTGGGCACTGCCTTCCTTCGTTTTACGAGCCCATACTGACCAGTAGCGGATCATGATAAAGATCCAGGACCTCGCTCACACCGCGGAGAAGAGCCTGGGCTGGTACTCCATCGAACAGAAGAAGGAGATGATCCGCGCGCTTCAGGAGGTAGTCCCATTTTCATCGCCTTCCTTTCTTTTCCCTTAGACGGCGTGTACTAATCTGGTGGTAAGCTCATGGGCACCATGGAAAACTCGATCGCCGCCGACCACCCTGCCGACTCTGCCAACAACGAGAGCAACGGACCCCAGACCTCGAAGTGCGTCGCCCTCGCCGAGGCCGAGCAACGCCAGAAGATGGCCGAAGCCATCGGCAAGATCACCCTCTGTGGCAACTAGTTGATTGAATTTGCTCTTGCGCTCAGCATTCGTGGCTTTATCGGGATGGAATAGAACAATTTTGATAACACTGTTCTCGTTCAATGCAGGTGATTTTAATATATGTAATCATGGCTTTATATGGCACTCACTAGCTGTTATCCTATCTATCACCAATCTCCTTCGCATCCTCAATGCGCCCTCTCTCCAACGCCTTACGAATGACTTCATTCTCAATCTTCCTATTTTCGTCCCTCTGTCCCTCCAACCTCTCCACTCCTCTTTGTATATTCTCAATATGCACACTAAGCACCACATTCTTCCGCCCGCTATCCCTCAACAACTCCGGCGCACCGACTCTCTCCCTCAGATCCTCCAACCCGCTTTCGATGGCTTGCAGCTTGACGATCGTGGTAGTGACGTGCGCCCACGCCGTCTTCCTGTACATCCCGACCTGACGCAGAAGGCCCAGTTGTCTCGTAGTCTTGAACAACTTGCCCTTATTCCCACCGACCATCGTCCACAGCTCGGAGAGTATCTCATCCCGTTGATGTAATGCGTGGACACCGTCTCGCGCGGAGATGTCGTGGATGACGTTGAGGCGGTTCTCAAGGTTGTTGAGTACGAGGAGCAGGGCTTGCGCCTCGTCGATAAGCTTCCGTATCTCACCCTCGATGATGGTGGTGTGTTGAATATATTGATCCAGTAGTGCTGACTCGCTGTACCTGACAGGCTGGAAGGGCAACAGTACCAATGCGCCCACTTTCTCCACGACACTCGCCGTCGCTTCGCGGTCTGAGATGCCTTGCAGCACCTTGGAAGTCCAGCGCGTGGTGCTCAGTACCGAGTCGACCGCGCGACCAATATGGCTGTTGAACTTCTGAAGGTCGTATGAAGCGATACGTGCCGTCTCGATGAAGCCGTCGAACTCTAATACCAACTCGTTTCTGCTCGGTAAGGCGCTGTAACGCACCAGCTGCCTCAGATCGCGGATCGACGACTCGCCGCGCTTCATGTCCATCGGCAGACTGACGCCTGTAGTGCTCTCGTCTAGTACTTCCTCAAACTTGCCCTGCAGATTCATCAGACTGTCGAACTCGATGGCTTCATCGCTCTTGGTGTATGTTGTCTTCGTACAGAACGGCAGGTTGAGGAGCGAAGCGCCTGGGAGCCGACATATCGGCGACAAGGAGTTGGAGATGGAGGTAGTGATGAGGTTGCGAAGAAAGATACCACTACCGGCCAGCAGCCAGATGGCGAGGAAGAAGGAGATGGGTATCTTTAAGAAGCGGAGAAATATGATGAGTATGGACCACATGCCGCCCCAGATGTCGAGGAAATGGTTTAAGATTGTATCAATAAGCCGAGGGCCTTGAGGTTGCGTTTTAGGAGGCGGAGGTGGAGGCGGATGAGGATGTAGCCTTGGGCTCTTCGTTGTGGAAGCGTGTTTTGAGGGAGACTCAGGTGCGAGAGACGACCGGTTGGCTCTGCGTCGTGGTGCGACATCTGGGGAGTGCGAGGGCCTTCTAAGACTTCTTTGTACGCGGGTTGAGCGTCGCGATTCGGTCCATGAGCCGTCCATGAAAGCGGGATCTAGCTCGGGCATTATGAGTTGTGGCTCTGGTGATATGTTCTTCCGGCTTCTTGTCCGCGGTGTCTGATCGAACGGCGCACGCGATTCTTCGTGTTTTGCTAATGGCGTGGCATCCTCGTCGCTGTGCTCCGGCTCCAAGGAACTTTGCGCCTCGTTCAGCCGCGTTCTTGATTTTGTGGATGGCATTTCCGGAGATGATGTGATATGCGACGATGCGAATGATGAGTTTGTAGCGCCTGGCGAGACAGATAGGTATGATGGCTCTCTGTCGGCGAGGTAGTCTTGTTCTCCTTCTACCACCCAGGACTCTCCGAGCGTCAGTTGGGCTCTATGATGGGCCATAGTTGACGTTGCTTCTGTCAGTTGTACAGATGGATTTGACGTCGGTGTAGTCGTTGATGGGTCGTATGGTTACACTGCTGTAGGTTGATGCAAGGGCGGTGGTAAAGGTTCTCACAACTTGGCAAACGACGAGCACAAATACGCAATAAAGATGGTTATGGTGAGGACGAAATGGTCTTAGGATTGTCGAGATTCTAGGATAAATAGATCAGACACTTATGTTCACCTCTGGACAGTCTTATCTATTCCTCCCCCCCTTCGATGTGGTTTGGGCCTCAAAATGGGCCGTGACGTCGGGACGAATGACAAGTTGTCCACTTGAAATCCAGCAGGGTTACAGGAGCCACGTGATAGTAGTGTGCGAGGATCTTTAAGCATGACAGCCGGCACTAATCGCATTGGGTCACCATCTCAATTGACCGACAAGGCTGACAAAGTATATTGGACGAGGTCGAGTACCTTGAGGATATTACAACAACTGTCACCATGCACGTCCTTCGAGCACGGCAACTGCTCCGCCATGGCGTGAGTCCAGTGACCATAGTCGCCAGGAACGCAGGGGTTACACCTCCGGTGGCTCGGGGTAGTGCCTACTGTACTGCCTGCGACGAGGCTGCCGCACCACCGAAGCCGGCCAAAGCACCAAAGACGAAAGTAAAGGCCGTCGCTAACCCACCTACACCACCAGCCGACCATCGCCAGCTTGGTGTCGAGCAAGAGCTCTTCACCAGCTCGGCTTACTCTCCTGGCTCGCCTCTTTTCCTCCCGAATGGCACTCGCGTCTTCCACAAATTGACTGCTTTTCTGAAAGCACAATATGCTCAGTTCGGCTTCCAAGAAGTCATCTCACCGACTATATACAAGAAATCCCTCTGGGAGAAAAGTGGTCACTGGGAGAACTATGCAGAGGACATGTTCTCTGTTACTGGACGTGGAAACACGGGCGAGACGGAGGGCAAGCAGATTGGCGAGAATGAGGAGTTTGGGTTGAAGCCTATGAACTGTCCAGGCCACTGCCTGCTGTTCGCCTCGAAAGTCCGCTCATTTCGCGACTTGCCAATAAGATTCTCGGACTTCTCGCCACTACACAGAAACGAGATCTCCGGCGCTCTCAGTGGTTTGACGAGAGTAAGAAGGTTCCACCAGGACGATGGGCATATCTTCTGTCGCCCATCGCAAGTCGCCGAAGAGATCTCAAAGACATTGGACTTCGTCAAGCTTGCATATTCAACTTTCAACCTTGGCGAGTACCGCTTGGCTCTTTCCACCCGGCCAGAAGATCACTACATCGGCACACTAGAAGACTGGGAAACTGCTGAAAATGCTCTCCGCAGTGCCCTTGTGTCCTCTGGACAGGAATGGCACGTCAACGCTGGAGACGGTGCTTTTTATGGTCCAAAGATCGATATCATTCTTAAGGACTCTGATGGAAAGGAACACCAGACTGCGACTATCCAGCTGGATTTCCAGTTACCGAAGAGGTTTGAGCTTGAGTACATAGCTCCAGCTCCAGAGCTTGAAGCTAAGGGAGAGACGACCGAAGACCCAGAGTTGTTGGCCGTGAGTGGTCCAGTGAGACCAGTGATGGTGCATAGAGCAGTGTTGGGAAGTGTCGAGAGGTTCATGGCGCTTCTAATTGAACATTACAGTGGTCGCTGGCCTTTTTGGCTCAACCCGAAGCAGGTTGCAGTCTTGACTGTCTCTGATGACCCAGCGACTGTCGAGTTTGCAAAGAGGGCTATTGACATCATCCAGGGCAATGCTGCTGAGGAGGGTAAATTGGTGGCGAGAGGTCTGCATGATCCAGTCTTCGCGGTTGAGCTGGATACTACACCAAGAAGTGTGAAGAAGAAGGTTGGAGAGGCTAAGAGAGAGCATGTTGGTATCGTGGCTGTTGTGGGCAAGAATAACGTCGAGAGCGGAAAGGTGACTGTCGACTTAAGGGCGGTTGCGGCGGGCAAGGAGGAGCTGAAGACCTGGTTAAGTGCTCTGCTTACTGACAGTGAAAGTGGAATCGACAAGGTGATGATGAGCGATGGGGGTCTCAGGCAGGTTGATCTTACGCCGAAGCAGTTGAGGAGACTCATGATTGAGATGGAGCAGAGGTATCTGTAGATATGTTCTAGTAAGTGTGCCGCATTGTGTATACCACCGCCTTGTGCATGAGTCTCCGCCTTGTGCATGAGTCTCCGCCTTGTGCATGAGTCTCCGCCTGCTTGAGTTTTCTGCATAAGCGTTTGTGGAAAGACTACTTTTACGGTTTTATCTACCTAGGTCACCGTATTCCTATGGTATTTCCTGAAGTTGTCGTGTTTGAACCTACTGCTTTCGAGCTTTCGACCGCACTACTGAAGGATCAGTTGATTTAACCAATGATTTCGGGGAGAGTAAGCTTGGAATGGTCTTTCGGACGATAGGCTATTTGTTTGCCTTTGCTATATCAAGCGATGATATAGCAGCATCGTGTCACTCATCAGTACTAGCTAAATTGTATCCATCAGAGGGGCTCGCAAGGGCACGATCGTGTTTTTCGACCTTCCTGAACTGTAAGGGGGGGCACTGCTGGAGACAAAATACCATCTACTCGGCGCCTCTCTGTCTCACAGATTCACTGCCACTGCCCGATCCAGAGCATCCTAGAAAATAGTCAGCCGTCATACTGCTAGAGGTTTACAGTATACAATGCTTGCTTGCCATCACTAAGGTTCAACCCGTACTCTGTCTCATCACTTCGTCATTCTCGCGCTTGAATTCTGATCTGCCAGTAAATCTCGCAAGTGGAGGCAAAAGCGGCCACTGACCCTTCTTGGTATGTCTTTCTCGCCTCTTTCGTCTATCAGCCTTGTCCTCGCCATGGACTCACAATCCAACTTTTTTGGTCGCGCATGACATGCGCGATGCTGCTGTAGACACACGACACTTGGCTGCTTCAGATACAATGGTATCCTTGTAACTCTCGCGGATACTCCGAAAGTCTGTGGTTGTCAAGATCTTTGAGGAAAGCTGCAGAAACGCCCTGTCGGTCATGGTGAGAATGAGAGCCGCTATCGGATGCCCTGGGACATCGATGTTAGCAACTGCTACGTGACCAAAAAGGATTTGCTGAGAATGATATTATTATACGCGACCGCTTTTCCATTATCATCCATGTTCTCGCTAACCCTCGAGCAACCTAATAGCCCAAGACATTATTTGGCGCGGAGGATATCCGAAATCGAAGTCAGGCGCCACCCAACAGACTCATTTCCTCACATTTATGAGATGTGATACAACGATCGCTAGCCAAAGCGCGGAACCGGCACACGCGAGCTTGATGTAAATGGGGCTTGCCTCAGTAACCAAAGAGAAAACGCACTTGGATGTCGGAGAAATGCTCTTGACCTTGGTCGCAAATGGCCTTTTTCATCTCCAGTGGCTTTGAATACGTTTGAGTCGTGACGAAAGCTCCAGAAATAAAAACCGCTTTTCATTGTGGCCGATATCTAGTGGGTAAGGCCTGAATGTATGGCATAATCCTCATCATCTTCCTCATCATCACTACCTGCGTCGCTTCCTTGCTTAAACATAGCCTTCTCCATCAAGCCCATGGTGACTCTGACTGGCAGGCCCACCACATTATCGTAGCTGCCCTCGATCCTCTTGACCAGCAAGCTGCCCATGCCCTGAATTCCATAACCGCCAGCCATCTGTGTCGCCTCTCTAGTCTTCACATACGCCTCAATCATTTCATCGCCAATTTTCTCGTCAAACACCACCCTCGTCTCCTCAACCGCAGTCTCCATGTTATATCCAGGTGCCCTAGCGTCCTCTCGCGGCGCCAAGACACACACGGCAGTATAGACTTTATGGGTGACTTGGTCGCGCAGCATTTTCAACATGGAGATGTGATCAGCTTCCGAGCACGGCTTCTCGAGAACGCGACCGGTGTTGGTAACGATAATAGTGTCAGCCGAAATGACGATTGAGGGATCAGGTATAGATTTTAAGCTGTTGGCTAAAGCTATCTTATAGACGTCGAGGCATTTTTGGGAGGCGGTTGCAAGAACGTATTCGAAGGGTGTTATCCCGAATTTTGAGATGTTCTCTGGTTTGTCGGATGGCATGATCTCAAGATCTCTGAGTCCGACCTAAACATGAGTGTTAGTGCGAAATCCAACCTATGGAAATTAATGCTGCGCCCGTGCAAAGCTCCTGGACGGCCTTGTGACGATAACTGGCAGTTGCCAATAAACGCAAAGCATCTTTTGAAAAAGAAAAAAAAGAACAGTTACAAGCATACCTGACCTAGCAGTTGTTTCCTCCTCGGGCTCTTGCTAGCCAAGATAACTCTCTTACCCTTCAACTGATTCAACAATGGAATATCCAGCGCAAACGGCGGTCTTGGTCCTGTCCTGGCAACATTTCCCGCATTCTGTGCTAAAGGGCTCTTCTCTCCATGATGGTCCTCATATGACGGAGTTGGTCCGGACAGTATCTTTTCATCCATTGTCGCTGTTTTATATTTGTTTATGAAGCCGAAAACTTCTCGTGTATTTCAGCTTCGGTAGTTACTGAAAGTCCATCAAGGCACTGCAAGGCTGAGTGGCTTAACATTCTGCCCCACTAAGGAAGGGGCCGCCACGCGTAGCCACTATGACAGATGTGGTAAGGCTGTCAAACTACCAAGTAGACCGCGGCATGTGATCGTAACCGGTTAGCTACTTGGATACCCCAGATTCGCGGTTCCAGTCGAACCGCATCTAGAATGTGATTGTGCCGGCGTACCATTTGACATCTGCTGTGTAAACAAAGTGCCGAAGATCCCTATATTTTCGCTACCGCGCCTTTGTAGACGATATTCGCATGCATATCATACCTCCGCCAGCGCAGACTACAGCTACGAACGGATTTGGTTGAAGGCGTCGCGAACAAGCCAGAGCGCATACAGAGCGCAAAGCACTAGATGAGAACACCTGAATATACTGTCTCGCAGGTGATAAAAATCGAGGAAAACCATACAATGAGCAGCCCTAATATTCAGCAACGGCGCGAAGTGAGCGTGAATGGAGGAGGGAGCTCAAGCGGAAATGGCAATGGACCTGAGGAAAAGCCTAGACTCAGCGAGAATGAGAAGAAGGCGAACCACATTGCTTCTGGTATGGCGGCATTACCATCCTCGTATTTGCCTTCGCAAATTCTTTGCGCAATGACATCCAAAAGCGCCACTTACTAACCAGTTCACAGAACAAAAACGCAGACAAGCTATTCGCGAAGGCTTCGACCGGTTAACCGAACTCGTCCCAGGTCTCGAAGGACAAGGCAGATCCGAGAGTATCGTTCTGAATAAGACAGTGGCGTATATGCGCGCACAGTTGGATGAGAGAGCACGACTGACTGCGAGGATCGAACGACTCGGCGGGAAGGTTGACGATGGGTTTCGGAAATAGACAGTAGAGTAAAAGAGGGGTTGATGGTCACATCGGACGTCGCAGATGTTCTTACCCACGCTATACTGAACTGAAGAAATGAGGAAATGGATGTATAGTGGATGGAAGCATATAATATGGGGGAAGAAGGCCGTTTATAGGCCCCATTGATTGGAGGCATATTTGTTTGAGATACCAGGTCATACAATGGCTAAGCAGTTACAATTGGAGAGGAAGCTATCCTTATTCGTGCGAAAACTGTTCCGGGACGTGAAAAAAGGGG
>RCNJ01000486.1_pt1 | contig 14559 bp, 6 predicted proteins | sample 2041171 | NCBI WGS metagenome assembly RCNJ01 (sample SAMN09708213, study PRJNA481090) | feces metagenome | biome: feces | host: Pygoscelis adeliae | place: Antarctica: Rookery Lake | collected 2010-03-01 | reverse complement strand
TACTCCTCTCCCTCTCCCTCCCCTCCCTCTCATCCCTCTTCTTCTGCAGATTCGGCGGCAGCGCCGCCCAACTACTCGACGGCAAATGATCACTCGGATCAACCTCCCTCCCACCCTTCAACACAATCTTCGCACCCGGGTCCGCAGATCCTGGCTTCACATTATCCGCAGAAACCTTGTGCTGTGGCGCGGGCGCATTGGGGTTCAAAGCTGCATAATCATCCGGCCCAAACGGCACAGCGCTCACCTTCCTCTCCCAACCCAGGCCTTGGTCGGAACCCCGAGAGGGAGGGGCGGGGGAGACGGATTTGCGGGAGATGGTGTGCATGTGGCTCGGGGCGGGACTCACTGCGCGCCTATAGCTTGATGGCGCCGGACTGACAGCAGGTCTGTTATGCATCGTCGGTGCTGGAGAGATAGCACGCGTTTGCTGTGCGTAGAATCTTCCTGCGCCCGCAGCGGCGATGACGGGGTTCGGCGACACCGCGCGATTTTGAGAGGGGTTGTAGTGAGAGCTCTGGGGCCTCCCTTGGCGCTCGCGCTCCCTGTCACTTCCATACCCATTACCCTGAGCAAAGCGGCTCGGCGAGTCGTTCTGTGCTCGGTGGCTTGAGCCTGGACGCGCGTGGGCATCCTCACGCCTCTGTGCTGCGACCCTGGCTGCATAGTTATCCTGCTGGCCCGGTTGTCTCTCGCGGGGTTGGCGGAAGCGGGAGTCAGAGTATATCCTATCGCTGATCTCCTTTGCGATTAAAGGATCAAGGCCAGCCACTAATGTTGGCGGTAGTGGTGGCATGTATCCACTTCCTGGACGCTCGAGCGGGGCCTCCTCCCGTTGCCATCTTGAGGTTGGAGCTGGCGAGACACTACGTTCGCCGTACGGCTTCTGATCGTAAGCGACTGGCGGTGGTGCTGGCGAGCGAGAACGATAGCGGTCTTCGTATTGATCGTTCTGTGGTGGTGCAGGGGATCTGGAGCGACGGTCATCCGACCTATATGCTGGCTGCCCATACTGCTGTCCCATTGGGGGGGCTGGCGACCTCGAGCGCTCTGGTGCGTATTCTGGCTTGTGTCCATATTCAACTGGTGGTGGCGCCGGAGATCTTGAACGACGATCTTCTTGGGCCCAGTCAGGCTTCTGCCACTCTTGCGGCGGTGGGGCTTGCGGCGGTGGGGCTTGTTGGTCTCTGTACGGGCTCACTGGCCTGTTCTCAGCTGCATTATAGCTGCTGTTGGCATTGTAGGCATCAGCATTGGCAGTTGATGGTCGCTGGTTCATATCTAAGGCACTAGGCCTACGACCCAAGCTGAGCGGCGCCGGTGATGGGACATTTTCTTCATATTGCTGTGGACTGGCGGTATACTGCGGTTGCTGCGGCTGATTTCGTGCTTGAGCTGTTTGCTGATATGGTGAAGGGGTAGGTGGCGCATCCTCGACAGTCGGCTGCATGGAGCTGTAATGGTTATCATATGTGTTTTCCAGCAGCTTATGCCTTGGCTGCGGGTTTGCAATTGGTGGCGCCGGTTCCATATGAGCTTGTGGCTGCGGTGCATATCCCACAGGAGGTGGAGTAGAATATATAGCCTGGTGTGGAGCAGGAGATGTGTTGCTATAAGCGGGCATCGAGTTTCGATGGCCATCCCTGAGGTGCTCAAGTCTATCCTTGACAGGATTTGGTGGTGCATAGCCATACCCAGGACTCGACGCGGCCGTGGCAGATTGATGCATAATCCTGTGTGCTGGTGGAGGTGGAGGCGGTCCGTCAGGACTTGGTGGAGCATCAAACTGTGATGGAGGTGGTGGGTTATAGGCGGCTTGTTGGGGTGCATAGCCACCAGTCGTGTCCGCAACACCACGGTTGTAGGCGTCGTCCACTCTGCTCGACGGTGCATTGTTCTGTGCATACGGATCGGCCTGCGGTTGATTGTATCCATATCTCTCCTGGTAAAGCTCCCTCACTTTTTGGCTGCTCTGCACATCCAACGGTGGCGCTGAATAGCTACTATTCGACTGCTGACTTATGAGAGATGGATTCGAGCGAGCCATACCCAGGGGAGGTTGACCGTTGTAATCTTGCATTGGCGATTGATCCATCGCAGGCTGTCCATACCTCCCCTGCTGTGGCGTACCATACTCGACTCTCTGCAGTGGGGATTGTTGCGGAGGGTATTGCTGGGACTGCTGATAGGGTGCTTGAGGTGACTGACGATACTGCTCTGTTGTGCCGTAGCCTCCATGCTGCTCCTGCTCAGGAGGATATCTCTGTTGTTGCTGATACTCCAAATGGCCCGTCGGATATGGCGCCTGTGCATCCAGCTGTGGCTGTTGTACAGGCGGTTTCGACTGCTCTTCAATCTGCGCCTTCGACCTCGGTTCTCTCGGCCCAACCCTCACAGGCGCGGGCGGCATCGCCGGACTTTGCCCAGTAATAGGATCACTCGGCAACGGCCTCCTCTTAACTCTCTCCTTCATAACTCTCGGTCCCCCAGCATTATCCCTGCCAACAGCACCACCAACATTACTCGGCGTGCCCTCCCTCGTCCTATCATTCTTCTCCTCTTTCGGCCTCGAATCATAGTATGTGATCTCCATCCTAATCTCGCCTGCATATTTACCTCTGTAATTCAGGTTGTGCCAAATATCATTTTGCCCTCCTCCTGGGACTATGATTTCTTTGAGAGAGATATATGTTTCGCCGATTAGTTCGGTTTTCTTGTCGTCATTGAAGACGGAGACTTTGAGTTGGTAGTAGTCGGCTGAATCGTGGACGGTGAAGCGCATTTCTTGGTCCCTGTCAAGACGTTAGCAATTGATTCTCATCCAACTTCTTGTCCACAACAAAGCATAATCACCATCTTTCTTCCACACCCCATTATCGTCTCTCTCCACCCCTCCTCGCCTTTCACCCTCCTCTTCTCTCAGTTTACAAAATCACATACCATTTGGGCGTCTGCCCTCCCCTCTTGTCCGTCTCCGTCTTCTTCGCCTCCTTCCCCAGTCTCGCCGCACAATACGGATCCTGTTTCCCAATACTCTTCCTATTCGGCAGATTCTTTGCTCTGTCTATAATCACTACTAGTGTCCCGATCTCTGGCCCGTCCACTGTCATATCTGAGAATATGCCCGCTGCGTGGGCGGCGGGAGTGCGGGACGCCATGATGACGCAGGGGGGTAAATGTGTGCGAGAGATGGTATTGGGTGTGGGAATTGGGAAGTGGGAGTCGTTAACGAGTTGGCGCTCAGAACGTGGTGTAGTGGTAGCTGATCTGCCGAGAGCTCTGACGCGTCTACTCGTGGTGTTGCGTCCTGTTACAGTGACATTGGTCGCGGCTTAGGTGGGTATTTAAGCTCAAGCTCTGGGTATCTCAATGCGGCATCCGTGCCAATTCAGGACGCTATTAAGGATAGAAGAAACCGGAGAAGCGCAAGAGATATCTGCAAGCGGTCTGCCTTGCAACGAGTGACGAAGGTAAGTGGATATCGAAGGTTCTAAAGAAGGTTATTGTGGAGAGCGGCCATGTCTTGCCGGGCCGTCGCAAACTCCAGTGGGCTGTGTGCGTGTAGGGATGTGAGAGAGGCTGGGAGGACCGTCAGGACAGGATCTACAAGGCTGGAAGCGAATGTGTAGCTGTTTCAGTCTTCACAAGTTCTCAATGCAGTATCGTCAGATGCCGTCAAGCTTATAACATGCTTATCCTTGTATCTGATATGAAAGATATTGGGAATCCACCTAGATACTCTCTAAATTAGGGAGTTCTGTTGTTCTTGTCGCGCTCGGTCGTTCGCGATGGCAGTGTTGCCGCGCCGACAACATCTGACGTGCAGGTCTATAAACAGACGCCAACCTAGCAGACTGGTTGACAGGGCTCCGAACCCCCGGTACTCGAGCGATCCGATTTGCCCCTGTAAAACCGGGTTTGTGGCCGCCAAAGGCTCATCAGTGGGTATCAAGGAGGCTCAGTACAAACATTGCGTGTATGTGTACGAGTAGCTCGTGGTATTAAGCTTGGCGTCGATAATCCGTGTTAACAGGTTTCTATTGCTGATTGTACTGGTATTGAGATGCATCTCATAGCGTGGAGGGCTGACCTACTGCAAGAAACGTCCATGCAGTTGGAGCGAGCTAAAGTCGGTTTCATGGCCGGCTCAAACCCACCTCACGGTTAATGGTCACAACCATGAAATACAAAAAGAATGCCTCGTTCTTGGGTGGGTATCAACCGTGAATTAACAAACAAGCAAACTTTTCCAGCCTATATTTAAAAGGTAACCTTGGTACCCTTGGACTCAACAATACCACCAGTAAGTCTTGGCGCATACTCATTTCTATAATCCATCTTCTGGGCCTTCTTCGACAACTCAATCTTACCCGTCACCGGCTCCGTGACCTTCTCAACTCTCTCCGCCCTCGGAACCTGGTTGGCATCACCACCCTCCGCCGCCGGGTTCTTAGTTCCACCAGCACCATATCTCTTCTTGTACCTCACGCCCGCATCCTCAGCATACTCAATTCTGATCGGACGACGCTGGATCATGTTGACGTATACCCTCCTCATGTTTGGCTTCGTCTTCGGCTTCTCATTTTTCGCCACTGCCTTTGCGTAGTCCTCTGGATCGGACATCTCCTCCTCAGCATCCTTCTTCTCCTCCTCGTCCTCGTCCTCGTCATCGGTATCCTCATCCGATCCCCTATCCTCCTCAAGGTAGAAACCTCTCACTGCGCGCTCGGCGGGTGCAAGCTCCTCGAAGGTAATCCAAGCATATCCCTTGCACTTCCCCGAATCCTCGAAAGTGGCGACCATGCATTGCTCGATTGGGCCACAGCGCTCAAAGTGCTCCTTCAGACTCTCCTCCGTGGTATCGAATCTCAAGTTACCAAGGAAAATACGCTTGTTCGGTGGCTTTCCCTCTGGCTTCTTAATCTTATCCTCCTTCAAAACTAACGGGCGACCCTCAAACGATTTGTTGTTCTTAATCAAGACTCTTCTGCCACCCAGCAACTCCTCGGACAACGCAACAGCCTTGTTGGTATCCTCCGCAGTGCTGAAATCGACGTACGCAAAGCCCTTGTTGTGTTGCGTGCGCGTGAACCTGCTCTCGACTTTGTTTGCCGGCTTTCCGTCCTCCGGCGACGGCATATGGATTCTCGTAATGCGCTCCTCAAGTATCGGACCCTGGTTAATAAGGAAAGACTTCAAGTCCTCCTTACTAACACTCCACGGCAAATTGCCAACCCAAATACCATGCTCAGACCTCTTCTCCTGCTCCGGCTTCGCAGGCTTCTCCTCCTCTCCCTCCTTCAGCGGCGCCTTCAACTCCGAAGTCGTCTTGGCCTTAGGAAGCTTCTTGCCCTTCTTCAAGAGACGGAGTTCTTTCTTAGATGGCGGCTGCGGGAGCGTGACATCGACTTCTAGCTCTTCGCCTTCTGGGACTAAGGCCACCTTGGCTTTCTTCCTTGATGGTTCGTCTTCGTTATCGTTGTCGACGGACATGGCGTCTGCTTCTGGGCTGGCCTCCTTGGTGTCTTCAGCCTCGCGGGTGCGCTTTGATTTCTTGGACTTCTTTGGCTCCTCCTCAGTGGGTAGTTCGGCGGCCTCGGTGGTCTCCTCTACCGTGTCAGATTTGGACTTCTTCTCCTTCTTCTGCTTCTTCTCTTTCCTCTCCTTCTTAGACTTCTTCTCGACGACTATGGTCTCGGTCATCTCGACGTCTTCGGATTCTGCGAAGGCAACCTCAGTTGGTTTTTCAGACTTGATCTTCTTGAAGCTCTTCTCCTTCTTGACCTTCACTTCCTTAGTTGAGGAAGGCATTTTGATTGATACGTGGTTGATGATTTTACAATCTTCAGCCTTTTTCAGCCTTTCAATCGGTGTCCAAAATAATTTCTGACCTTGCGCTCATGGTCTGTGCACGAACCTTCAATCCCCATTCAAAGTCCTTATCCGGAATAACCCGCGACAACCTTCTTGTCCTCGGTAACAACATTAATCCGGAATAGAGCACTCCAAACCCAATCAGCCAGAGCCAGACATGACGCCGAGCTCTTTAGCTTCGCGTGAGGCTCAACCTCCAAGGCCAGCCTTACGACCGCACTTTCATCTGCCACGAAACATCCGGCCACACGTACTCAGCGCTCTTCCGCATATACCTCTATGGGCCGCAGTGGAGACGCGACATCGAACATCTGGAAGAACAGGAACGATTACAGCAAAAAGCCGACCTTGCGCGTTCAACAGGAGAGATGGCGGCCAGAGCTTCTGAACAGCCTCGTGGCTTGTCGGGGGAGATGGGGGGTGAGGAGCAGCCAGCGAAGACTAGTTATAAGTCCTACAAGTACGTATCTTGATCTCAAATCCTGCTAGCTGCAGTAAGGCTCGCGTCGCTATTTCAAATATTACGGCTATCGCGATTCCGTCGTCGCATCTACCAGGACAATTCGCTAACACCACCCAGAAAGAAATACCGCAAGATGCGCGTCGTTTTCGACCACAACATGCGCCGCTCAAACGAAATGTACCGCCTCGAGCAAGAAGCAGCCGAAGTAGCCAAGCGCCTCCAACTCGAGAACGACGGGCTCCTCGAGCTACTCTTACAACACAACGAAGCAGACGTAGACCGCGACGAGCGCGGCTGCATCGACATCCACCGCTCCATCGACGGTGTCACCTTACCACCTCTGCCACCTAAACACCCGATGTTGAAGCTTATCCCAGAAGGCAAAGAGGCGGAGATGGAGGAGAAGCATGCAGAGGCGTTTAAGGAATACAGGGAGGCCTGCGAGAAGGTGATGGAGCGAGCTGAGAGGGAGGAGAGCAGAGACAAGCTCCTTACCAGGGGCCTTGCGGACCTGATGCGCGACGTCCCACACGCGCAATTCGAAGTCCTTTCCAACCCACCATCCGCTTTCACCGTCCCGAACGTGCCACCAAGCATCGCAAAGGACCTGGAGCTCGCTGTACCAGGCCGTCCTGATCCTGTCGCCTATTTATCAGAAGACAGAGTGAACGATTTCCTCGCCCAACTCGACGAGCAATTAGGCTTCAAGTCCCTCACACAGAAGCCCAAGACTGCAGGCGAAGAAGCATACACCAACATCCCCCCGCACCTCACGGACCGCGAGCTGGAGATCAAGAACCCGGTGTCAGTGTACAACTGGCTGCGCACGCATGAACCCAAGATATTTTTGCAAGACGGCGAGCCGGCGAGTTTGAAGGAGCAGGCGGCGTCTAAGCCGGGCGCGTTGAGGGGGGCGGGGAAGAGGGCGGTGTTGCCGGCGCCGAGTAGGCATGGGGAGTTTGAGATTGTGGAGGAGGATGGGTTGGGGTATGATACCAGTATTGGAGTGGTGCCGCATCAGAAGAGTGGGGGGAAGAGGAAGAGGGTGGTTACGGGGACTGGGAGTGGGAGTCACGAAAAGGTTGGGGAGGATGATACGGGGTACAGACCGAAAGGGGGAAGTTCAAGACCGAGTAAGAAGAAACCGAGAGTGAGCAGTGGCGGGAAGAGGAAGTCGGTGCCGAGTAAGGAGGTGGTTGTGGATGAGGATGTTGAGATTGGGGAGGAGAGTATACCTGCAGCGGGGAGGATGGATCTTGAGTAAATGGGCCACGCGAAGGGGAGTTCGAGATGTGCAGGAATGGGGCATCAACAGAGCAACATGGGAACCGTAATACTGAGACGACGGCTTTTCGCGATTTGCATTTGGCGTTCACGGAAGAGCGTGTATCAAATGATCGCCTACGGGCTTTCATGGGTAATGGCGTTGCTCTCACGACCGGAAAGGGATTGCTTGTACACCACGTCGGGATTTTGCTTTTACTTTGCTACGAGAAGCTATTTCTTTGTACTCTTAACTTGCACGACGGAAAAAACAAGACTTCCTAAACCCTTATCTCCATGCCTATCTCATGACTACCTTGCTAGGTAACCCTGACATAACATTAATGCAACCTTGATGGTGTTGTTGATCTTTTGTGAAGACGCCTTCAAGCCAAGCATTTGTCGGCAATCATTCCGCGGCTGTACACATCCTGATTAGGTAACCAGAGCCACACGCCAACCCACAGACGGCCCGGCGTCGGGTTTGTGGAGTTGTGGTGTGCATAACTTAACCAACGACTTCGCATGACCCAATCGAGGAATTATGCACAAGAAGGAGTTATAGGTGCCCCGATGTCGGTGAAAAGGTTGGAGATGGTGACACAGAAAGAGGCTGGAAAACTAAGTTTATGACTGGGAAATGGAGGTGGTGTTGAGTTCTGACTTATGTATATCATATACCTTACAAACATGTGTGACAGCTGTTGTTCACTGTTGTACTGCACCATTGTGAAGTTGAAGCGCCATCATCCACTACCCCGACACTGGTCCCTTCAGTTTAGGCTGTTCTGTTGACACTTCTTCCCATCTGCCGGAGCCCGCCTCAGCACACTTTGTACTGGATTGCCCACGTTAAGAGTACAGCACAGCACAGCATATCCCAGCAGCAAAAAGTCAATTGTAGATTCTAGGTATGCGATATTTATATAATTTGTCGTTTATTAGCTTTTCGCTAGTCTTTTTAATTGCGACAAACGGGAGGAGTAATTGGAGAGAGCTCCCTCGGCGAATTCTCCAGGCTCTAGATTGTATCACCGTTCTCGGCCTCTGTACTGACCTTCCCGTTTCTATGTAGCCGAAGTCCTGCCCATCACCCAGCAACCCGCGGCATATCTAGCGCAGCGACAACGTCCCTTAAACCCGAAGCTATCCACTGCCTGCACCCACTGCCTGCACCCACCCACTGCCTGCACCCACTGCCAGCACCCACTACCTACCACCCCCGCCCACCACACAATTTATGCCATTGAGCCATTCAGCCATTGAGCCAACCACTGTCCACTGTCCACTGTCCACTGTTTACACCAGACCAGACGCTGACGCGCCGCTGACTTCTGAACCGCCGCTTGAAAGCTTCTCCGCCCTTCCCACTCAACCAACCAATCAAATCCCTTGCAACTTACTGCCCCTCTAGAGCCGATCGACCCCTCCTTTCCTTGGCTAGCTCGAATCTCTCGCAGCAATTCGCCTGGAACCCATACACCATCATCGGAAAATAATCTCGCGTGCCCTCCCAACCCTCCCCTCACCTGAACTTCCCTTCGTCCTCTTCTCCTCCTTCCATAATGATCTCTACCAGATCCTCCATCCGCACCCTCACCTCGTTCGCATCTCGTCCAACCACGTTCACGCGCTACGCCAAGTCGCAATTCATCCCCGCTACCCTCCCACAAATCAGAAAGATGTCGGGCGTTCAGAAGATCAAGGTCAAGAACCCGATGGTGGAGTTGGATGGTGATGAGATGACCCGTATCATCTGGCAGGACATCAAGGATAAATTCATTCACCCATACCTCGACATCGACCTCAAGTACTACGATCTTGGTCTTGAGTACCGTGATGAGACCAATGACCAGGTTACCATTGATGCGGCTGAGGCCATCATGAAGTACTCTGTTGGTGTCAAGTGCGCCACCATCACCCCAGATGAGGCGCGTGTTGAGGAGTTCAAGTTGAAGCAGAGTAAGTACTTGCCTCTGTTAGCCGGTTGCCCCGGTCGTCCCTGCAAACTCAATGCTAATGCCGTCTCAGTGTGGCTCTCTCCAAACGGAACTATCCGTAACGCCCTTGGAGGAACCGTCTTCCGCGAGCCAATTGTCATCCCAAGAGTCCCACGCCTCGTCCCAGGCTGGAAGAAGCCTATCATCATCGGCCGCCACGCCTTCGGCGACCAGTACCGCGCCAAGGACACCGTGATCAAGGGCGCGGGCAAGCTGTCCATGGTTTTCACTCCAGAGGGCGGCAAGCCAGAGGAGATCGAGGTCTACAACTTCAAGGACGGAGGTGTCGCTCAGACCCAGTACAACACTGATGAGTCCATCATTGGATTCGCCCACGCTTCGTTCAAGTTGGCTATCCAGAAGGGTCTCCCATTGTACATGTCGACCAAGAACACCATTTTGAAGAAGTATGATGGAAGATTCAAGGATATCTTCCAGGAGATCTATGATACCCATTACGCCAAGGAGTTTGACGCCAAGAAAATATGGTACGAGCACAGACTCATCGACGATATGGTTGCCCAGATGATGAAGTCCTCCGGCGGCTACATCATGGCACTCAAGAGTGCGTATTTCCATTTCCACTTATGACTCACTCGAGCCCATAAGCAAAAACCCTGAATATGGCTGAGAACACTTACTAACTGGTTAATCAGACTACGACGGAGACGTCCAATCCGACATCGTCGCCCAAGGCTTCGGCTCCCTCGGCCTCATGACCTCCGTCCTCATCACCCCCGACGGAAAGAGTTTCGAATCCGAGGCCGCCCACGGCACCGTCACGCGCCATTACCGCGAGCACCAGAAGGGCAACGAGACCTCCACCAACCCAATCGCGTCCATCTTTGCCTGGACCCGCGGTCTCGTGCAGCGCGGACAGTTGGATGGTACTCCAGAGGTTGTGGATTTTGCTGAGGCGCTCGAGAAGGCTTGCATTGATACTGTCGATGTTGATGGTATTATGACTAAGGATCTTGCGCTGGCTTGTGGTAAGACGGATAGGGATTCCTATGTTACTACTAAGGGATATATGGAGGCAGTTGAGAAGAGGCTCCAGCAGACTCTTAAGAGCAAGTCTAACTTGTAAGGGTTGTTGTGAGGGACAGGGAAAACAAAATAATGATTATAATGTTGAGCGTATATAGAGCGTAAATTTGCATATACCATTGAATTTAGTTGGCGGAGAGATCTATCTTCCATATATTGTGAAAATTACGACGGAAAGGAACGAGGGAGGGCAATCTAGCTGTATATATGTCTCCAAATCTCGCTTGGGGTCACCCGTCTTGGAAACCGTCATGCTGTGGACCAGCAGGACCAGGACCTCCCGAGGCATTTTCGTATTACACGTCCATGGCGTATGCGGGGTACTGGATCCAAAAAGGTTCTCCGAGCACTCGAGGGAGATCTATGGATACTAGATTCGGAACCCTTTGCGAACGGGGTCATGAACGCGGCACTATGAGAGCACTACGAGAACAGGAACCCTAGGTGACACGACAACACGGCACCTACTTTTCACGTGCTTCCTCATTCCCTTACCATCTTGATCGGACCACTTCAGCTTCTGTTGCTGTCTAGAAATTGCCATTGCTCGAGGTTCTCAATCATGCCAAGCCGGGAGTTATACAAAGGAACGGCTCTTCTGTCCGTCCATGTTCTCATAGTCGACTCGAGCTAGGTCTCTCCTCCATCACCTCATTATCGAAGCTATCCCAAAACATCAGCGAAGTTCCTCTCCCCCAAACGATCATAGATCATCAACCCTACGACTCGTCCTCCTCCCAACCTTTGACAATGGAAAACAAACACATTCTCCCCAAGATGGCAACGCAAAAACAAAACAACGACGCCTGTGTGATTCGAACACACGCTCCCGAGGGAAATGCCTGACTTTGGGATAATAGCAGGGCATCGCGTTAACCACTCCGCCAAAGCGCCTGTTTGGTTATGCGTCTTGATTTACTATGTAGCGTCTCAACCACAAATAGTACGGTTGTTCCGTCCCAAAAAGATCCAAGGGTTTGATTAGCGCATTTTGGATTCTTAGCTAGTTAAATTGGGGGGAGCTTAGATAAGAAACGGAAAGAAGGAGATGGGAGGAGGATAAGGACGGAGCGGATGGTGGAGGGAGATGGAGATGGAGTGGTAGAGAGAGAGCTTTATCGTGCGATAAGGAAGGCAGGGGTGAGCTGCACGTCATGTCTGGGGTATTGCATCCGTGCTATCCACGACCAGCCTTGCGGGTTGCGACCTCACTTCCATCCTCACTTCCATCACAACCACTTCATCGCTTCACCTTGTCGAATAGTTACCCACGTCGTACCAATTGACCTCATCTCGTCCTCAATTGGCTCGAAAATCCGCCTATCCTCGCAACTGCCAACAACAAACAGTCAACATGGCGGAAGCTATCTCGAGCATAGTAGCCATCTCCTCAATGTCCTCTGCCTTCGAGACCCTGCCTACGGCCACTACAACCGCTATACCCTCTGATCTCACACCCGCACCACCCATCACAAACTACATCCTCGGCTTCCTCCTCATCGGGCTCGCATGGGGTTTCACAACCCCCTTTATCCGCGCAGCCGCCAGGCGACACAAACCACCTAAGCACGAATACCTCGAGAATCTTAGGAGGAGGGGAGAGATTGGGACAGTGGGGTTGAAGGATACTATAAGAATCAAGGTGGTTGAGGGGTTTTTTGGGGTCACGGATCTGTTACGGAATTGGAGATATGCACTCCCGCTTGTGGTGAACTTGACGGGGAGTGTGTGGTTCTTTTTGTTGATTGGGCAAGCTGGTACTTATCCCTTCCCTTTACCTCCTCCCCTAATTCTCCCTCATTTCTCATGCCCCTTCATCCTCCATATGCCTTTTCCCTTACCCTGCCTCACTCTGGAGGATACAAGACTAACAAAAGCCAGAGCTGAGTCTCACAGTGCCTATTACGAATTCCCTAGCATTTCTGTTTACGGTGCTTGGGGATTGGTATGTGGAGGGGAAGGTTATTAGTGGGCACACGTGGGCGGGGATGGGTTTGAGTCTGGGGGGAATTGGGTTGTGTGTTTGGAGTAAACTGTGAACCGGTATTGACGGAAAAAGGGGGCGGGAGTAAGGAGGGAGGGTCTCCGGGGAGGATGGCGGGAGAAAAAAGAGGGGAGGGGAGGTGGAAAAAGGAGCGAGGAAGAGGACGGGGAGGAGGCGGTTGATATAGCCAATGAGACGGACAACTGCTTGACCGAAGGATTTGTTTAGAGGAATACACCAGATTTACCTCAACGGACCGCCGAAGCGTGTCGACGCGCTTTCCTCCAATTTCTGCGGCTGCCAACGATAATCTGATGACAGTGGCATGTCAACAACAAACATCTTCCGACTTACGTGGTTTGCCCTGGGAACACAAATCTCACTCGATCCACGCTATTTTCGATGTCGAAAACGGCAGACACTATCATGCTTCTAAGGAGCAAGCACGCCACGATTCTTGTCTCTGTCCGAATTTTTTGTTACCTACAGGAAGACCGAAGAGCGCATGGACCAACCATTTTGTAGGGCACTGAGTCGAGTGTTGTCTTTTACCTGCCTCACGCAATTCACTCATTGCATGGAGAAGATGCGGCGTCGGCGTTCATGGCGATAACTGGAAAGCGATGGGCGATGACAATAGGCAGACTCGGAGTAAATGCGTATCGATGTCTTATTGTCGGGTTTTTGAACCAAAGGAAGATGGTGCAGATTTGCGAGGATGTAAGTGGGCGAGGTTGTTACGAAAGAACTTCTGAGGATCATTATCCTGGCGCCAAGTTCTATTTTCGTGTTGAAGAGCAATGTGGTGGGTAGAGGGTGAAGGGTTATATACGGATGATATTGGGTGTTGGCGGATCAGTAGAACAGACTGACACAGAGCTGCTGTGTTGAAGCCACGAGAAGAGCCTGTCTTTGAGTATATGTTCTAGATGACAGGAGAAACACGAATCTTTGGAGATCTGTGAGTTAGAATTAGTTCCAAGTGGCCGACAGGTTAGCAGGTTTTGGGAGGAATAAGCGGTTGACCGTCGTCTGCTGGCAGAAGATATAGGCCTTTCCTCCTTGCGAAATTTCTTGTTTGTATAGAGGCCCTTGAATGTAAGGTGAAAGGTTGCTTTTGTGGAGGACAAGGACGGGTGTTGTGCTCAACAACTTCCAACTACGCTCCTCCCACTCTACAGTGCTACCTCATTGATGTTTTTGCCAACGATAGAAGTTTAGGCAAACGGCTCCCTGCTTGAGGCTGCTATCCAAATTGAGTAGTCAAGTATGAAACGATATTCAATCGTCTTCGGAAAGGCAGAGCATAGATCCTTTCCTGGAGTCAAATTTCTGCTTGGATAGTGACCTTTAACGCAGGTTGAGGGTTGCTTTAATAGAGGATGAGGATGAGTGTTGTGCTCAGGGACGTCCAGTTCGCATCCATGAGTGCCAGTAAGAAGGACGTCGATAGCAGTAAGAAGGCGATCCCGCAATGCATCGTGGGTATTTCGTCGAGCTCGTTAGCTGGACACTTTGGGAGCGGATGGCGGAGAATAGCTAGCAGGAGTCCACGACCACTCATGTGGAATGTATGTAGCCGCAAATTGGCTTTACCGATTTTGAGTGGTACGTCAGAAACCCATGCTTAAGCTGGTTGGGTGCCATGCATTAGTTACCCAAGGGCCATGTTTTCTCTTTCAACTCCTTTCCTCAATCTTTTAAAGTACTTCAAAAACTAGTTCGTGACTCGTTACAAAAGACGTCTTTCAGCGAAGCTCAGAGGTATTTAACTAGATGGTCAAGAGGACTTCCTCGTTACCCTGGTGGGTTTCTGCCCCAAAGCGAATCGGTAATGATGGCAAATAGCAATTGGTTGATGACGGTAAACTTGCTTTTCTATGATCCCCATGACCAACAGGCAAAAACCCTTAATGGAGCCCTGACCG
>RCNJ01000485.1_pt1 | contig 14563 bp, 12 predicted proteins | sample 2041171 | NCBI WGS metagenome assembly RCNJ01 (sample SAMN09708213, study PRJNA481090) | feces metagenome | biome: feces | host: Pygoscelis adeliae | place: Antarctica: Rookery Lake | collected 2010-03-01 | reverse complement strand
TTACCGTGGTCAACGTGACCTATTGTTCCTATATTTACATGCGGTTTATTTCTTTCGAAAGTTTCTTTACCCATTTTTAATTTCCTCCTTACATTTTTGAAAAATATCTATATTTAATTTAATTACTTATTCATTATCTCTTCAGCAATATTCTTTGGAACTATTTCGTAGTGATCAAAGAACATTGAGTAGTTTCCACGACCTTGCGTGTTTGAACGAAGATCTGTAGCATAACCAAACATTGATGAAAGTGGTACAAATGCATTAATGTTTTGTGCTCCCGATCTAGATTCCATGCTTTCTACTCTACCTCTTCTAGCATTTATATCTCCTATTACATCACCCATATATTCTTCTGGAACTATTACTTCCACTTTCATATAAGGTTCAAGTATTGCTGGTTCAGCTTTAGCCATACCTTCTTTGAATCCCATAGATCCTGCTATTTTGAACGCCATCTCTGATGAGTCAACATCATGATAAGATCCATCATATAGTTCTACTTTGAAATCTAATACAGGATATCCTGCTAATATACCATTTTGTGAAGCTTCCTGAATTCCTTCGTCAACTGACCCAATATAATCTCTTGGAATAGCTCCTCCAGTTACTGCATTAACGAATTCATAACCTTCTCCTGGTTCTCTTGGTATAAGTCTAAGTTTAACATGACCGTATTGTCCACGTCCACCTGACTGCTTAGCATATTTAGAATCAATTTCAACTTCCTTAGTTATAGTCTCTTTATAAGCAACTTGTGGTTGACCTACGTTAGCTTCAACTTTGAACTCTTTAAGAAGTCTATCTACGATAACCTCTAAGTGAAGTTCACCCATTCCAGAGATTATAGTTTGACCTGTATCTTCATCAGTATGAGCTGTGAAAGTTGGGTCCTCCTCTGAAAGTTTTGCAAGTGCCATACCCATTTTATCTTGACCATCTTTAGTCTTAGGCTCTATAGAAACTGATATAACTGGATCAGGGAAATCCATTGATTCAAGTATTATTGGATGATCTTCATCACAAAGTGTATCTCCTGTAGCAGTATCCTTAAGACCTATAGCTGCAGCTATATCTCCAGAGTAAACTGTTTCAAGTTCTTCTCTCTTATTAGCGTGCATTTGTAGTATACGTCCAACTCTCTCTCTTTTATCTTTAGATGAGTTTAAAACGTAAGATCCTGAATCTAATACTCCTGAGTAAACTCTGAAAAACGCAAGTTTACCAACAAAAGGGTCTGTCATTATTTTAAATGCTAGTGCTGAGAAAGGAGCTTCATCTGTTGATGGTCTCTTTTCTTCTTCTTCACTATCAGGTAAAACACCTGTTATGTCAGCAACATCTGTTGGTGCTGGCATGTAATCTACAATAGCATCTAGTAATGGTTGAACTCCTTTGTTTTTATAAGCTGAACCACAAAATACTGGTGTTATATGAACTCCAAGAGTTGCTACTCTTATAGCATTCATTATTTCTTTTTCAGTAATTTCTTCACCTTCAAGATATTTCATCATTAATTCTTCATCTTGGTCAGCTACTGCTTCAAGTAACTCTTCTCTATGTTGCTCTGATGATTCTTGTAAATCTTCTGGTATCTCTATTTCTTCTATTTCTTCACCTAAGTCATCTTTATAGATATAAGCTTTCATCTTTATAAGATCTACTAAACCTTCAAAAGTATCTTCTGCACCTATTGGTAATTGAACTGGAACTGCATTCGCTCCAAGTCTCTCTCTCATCATATCAACAGCATGTAAGAAGTCTGCACCTACAGCATCCATTTTATTAACAAATGCTATTCTCGGTACGTCATACTTATCTGCTTGACGCCAAACTGTCTCTGACTGAGGTTCAACTGCACCTTTTGCACAAAATACTGCAACTGCACCATCAAGTACACGTAGTGATCTTTCAACTTCAACAGTGAAATCCACGTGCCCTGGTGTATCAATTATATTTATTCTATGTTTTCTCCATTCAGCAGTAGTTGCAGCAGAAGTAATTGTTATACCTCTGTCTTTCTCTTGTTCCATCCAGTCCATAGTAGATGCACCTTCGTGCGTCTCTCCTATTTTATGAGTTCTACCTGTATAGTACAATATTCTTTCAGTAGTTGTTGTTTTTCCAGCATCTATGTGAGCCATGATACCGACATTTCTTGTTTTTTCTAACGAAAATTTTCTACCCACAGTATTTCCTCCTATCTGTTCAAATGATTCTTTTAATTCTTAGTCTTTTACCATCTATAATGTGCGAAAGCTTTATTAGCTTCTGCCATTTTATGAACTTCTTCTCTTTTCTTAACACTTGCTCCCGTTTCGTTTGAAGCGTCTAATATTTCTTTAGCAAGTCTATCTACCATGTTTTTTTCGCCTCTTTTTCTAGAGTACGTAGTTAACCATCTTAGTCCTATTGTTTCTCTTCTCTCTGGTCTAACTTCCATAGGTACTTGGTAAGTTGCCCCACCAACACGTCTAGCTTTTACCTCTAGAACTGGCATTATGTTATCTAAAGCTCTGATAAATACTTCTAAAGCATCTTCCCCTGTCACTTCTGCAACTTGTTCAAATGCACTATAAACTATCTTTTGAGCCTTACCTTTTTTACCATCTAACATTATTGAGTTTATCAATTTAGTTATTACTGTATCCTTATAAATAGGGTCAGGCATAACTATTCTTTTTGTTACATATCCTTTTCTCGGCACAATACTTCCCTCCTTAATCATTCCAAAATTAAATCATAGGTACTCGACCTTTGATCATAATATGGTCGTAGTGCGCATCTATATATTAAACAGTCTACGCTGTAAAATTCTCCATTTCGCACCATCTCTATACTAATTATATCTTAAATTATTCTGCTTTTGGTTTTTTAGCTCCGTATTTTGATCTACTTTGCATTCTTCCTTCAACTCCAGAAGCATCTAAAGCTCCTCTTACAATGTGATATCTAACCCCTGGTAAGTCTTTTATTCTTCCACCTCTTATAAGAACAACACTGTGTTCTTGTAAGTTATGTCCGATTCCTGGGATATAAGCTGAAACTTCTAATCCATTTGTAAGTCTAACTCTTGCAATCTTTCTTAGTGCTGAGTTTGGTTTCTTAGGTGTTACTGTTCTAACTGCTATACAAACTCCTCTCTTTTGTGGAGAGTTCATTGATGTATATTTTTTCTTTACTGAGTTATAGTTAATACCTAGCTGAACTGATTTAGAATGCTTTGTTTGTTTTTTTCTTCCTTTTCTAACTAATTGGCTAATTGTTGGCATTAAGGCACCCCCTTCCGATATTTGTGTTTCAATATTAAAAGTAAACATTTAGGAAAGTATTCAACTACCTTCCTAAATGATAAATTTTATTACATAGTTTTTAACACTTATACATTCTAACATCACTTTTTTATGCTGTCAATAGTTATATCTAATTCTCTTCTATAACTTCTTTTACGACATCTTCTGTGTTTATCTCAATATCTTTATATCTTCTCATACCAGTACCTGCTGGAATTAATTTTCCTATTAGTACGTTTTCTTTAAGTCCTATTAAATGGTCTTCCTTACCTTTTATTGCCGCTTCTGTTAATACTCTCGTTGTTTCCTGGAATGAAGCTGCTGATAAAAATGAATCTGTTGAAAGTGATGCTTTTGTAATTCCAAGTAAAACTGTTTCACCAGTCGCTTCTTCACCACCTTCAGATTTCACTCGAGCATTTTGACTTCTAAACTCAAATAAGTCTGTAAGGCTTCCTGGAAGTAATTCAGTATCTCCTGCATCTTCTATTTTAACTCTACTTAACATTTGTCTTACTATTACCTCTACGTGCTTATCGTCTATATCAACACCTTGCATTCTATAAACTCTCTGCACTTCTTTAAGAATATATGACTGAACCCCTACTATTCCTTTGATATTTAATATATCATGTGGATTTATAGAACCCTCCGTAATCTCATCTCCAGCTTCTATGAAGTCTCCTTCTTTTACTTTGATTCTAGAGCCATACGGGATGTTATAAGTCTTAGCTTCTCCTTCAGAATCTGTTACTGTGATCTCTCTTTTTCTCTTTGATTCACTTATAGTAACTCTACCTGGTATCTCTGTTATGATAGCAAGTCCTTTAGGTTTTCTAGCTTCAAATAACTCTTCGATTCTAGGTAGTCCTTGTGTGATGTCAGCTCCTGCTACTCCCCCTGTATGGAAAGTACGCATTGTAAGTTGAGTTCCTGGTTCACCTATAGATTGCGCTGCTATGATTCCTACAGCTTCTCCAACATTAATATCTTTACCTGTTGCAAGATTTCTACCATAGCACATACTACATACTCCGTGATAAGTCTTACAAGTAAGAGCAGTTCTTAATTTAACTTCTTCTATTCCAGCATCTATTATAGCATCTGCAATAGTATCAGTTATAAGTTCATTCTTTTCTACTAGTTTTTCACCAGTTTTAGGATGCATTAGATCTTCAAAACTTGTTCTTCCTTCTATTCTATCCCAAAGCTCTTCAATAACTTCTCGTCCATCAGCGAATGCTTTTACATTTAGATATTCTTCCGTTCCACAATCATTTTCTCTGATTATAACGTCTTGACTGACATCTACAAGTCTTCTTGTTAGATAACCTGAGTCAGCAGTTCTAAGTGCAGTATCTGCAAGTCCTTTACGAGAACCGTGAGTAGATGTAAAGAATTCAAGAACTGTTAATCCTTCTCTAAAGTTTGATCTTATTGGCTGCTCAACTGTTCTACCTGAAGCATTTGACATAAGACCTCTCATTCCTGCAAGTTGTCTTATTTGGTTTTGACTACCTCTAGCTCCTGAGTGCGCCATAATATATATATTATTCATTCTATCAAGGCCATTCATTAAAGCATCAGTTACCTTCTCAGTAGTATCACCCCAAATTTCTATTACTTTTTCATATCTTTCCTCGTCAGAAATAAGTCCTCTTCTATAAGATTTTTCATATTTTTCTACAATTTTTTCTGCTTCTGCTAAAAGCTCAACTTTCTCATCCGGAACAATCATATCTCCGATACTTACAGTTATAGCTCCTTTAGTCGCATACTTAAATCCAATTTCCTTTACGTGATCTAATACAGAAGCTGTCTTACTATTACCATGTCTTCTGTAACACTTATCTACTATATCTCCTAGTGTGTTTTTATCAACTAACTTATCAACTTCTAAAGAATACTTATCTTCATCTCTATTTACAAAGCCTAAATCTTGAGGTATATGTTCATTAAATATAAATCTTCCAACTGTACTCTCTACAATTTTTCCATGATCATTTTCATCAAGTTTTATTCTAACTTTAACTTTTGAATGAAGTGTTACTATATCATTATGATATGCAATAACCATTTCATTATAGTCTTTAAATGTTTTACCTTCTCCCTTTTGATCTTCTTCCGTTACAGTTAAATAGTAACTTCCAAGTACCATATCTTGAGTAGGCGTTGTTACTGACTTACCATCTTTAGGTGCTAATATATTATTTGTAGAAAGCATTAAGAATCTAGCTTCTGCTTGTGCTTCCATCGATAACGGTACGTGTACTGCCATTTGGTCACCATCAAAGTCAGCGTTATATGCTGTACATGCTAATGGATGAAGTTTTATAGCTTTACCTTCAACTAATACTGGTTCATATGCTTGTATTCCCAATCTGTGAAGAGTAGGTGCACGGTTTAGTAATACTGGGTGATCTTTTATAGCCTCTTCTAAGACATCCCATACTACTGGTTTAACTTTTTCAACCATTCTCTTTGCACTCTTTATATTATGTGCATGACCCTCACCAACTAATCTCTTCATAACAAAAGGCTTGAATAATTCAAGTGCCATTGTCTTAGGAAGTCCACATTGGTCAAATCTAAGTTCTGGTCCTACTACTATAACTGAACGTCCTGAATAATCTACTCTTTTTCCAAGTAAGTTTTGTCTGAAACGTCCTTGCTTTCCTTTTAGCATATCTGAAAGTGATTTTAGTGGTCTATTTCCTGGACCTGTAACAGGTCTTCCACGTCTACCATTATCAATTAATGCATCTACTGCTTCTTGAAGCATTCTTTTCTCATTTCTTACTATAATTTCTGGTGCTCCAAGATCTAATAATCTTTTAAGTCTATTGTTTCTATTTATAACTCTTCTATATAAATCGTTCATATCTGAAGTAGCAAATCTTCCTCCATCTAATTGAACCATAGGTCTTAAATCTGGTGGAATAACTGGTATTGCATCTAGGATTATCCATTCTGGTCTATTTCCAGATTGTCTAAATGCTTCTACTACTTCAAGTCTTCTTATTATTCTTATTTTCTTCTGTCCTGTGCTATCTTTTAATAGTCCTCTTAACTCTTCTGATTCAGCTTCTAAGTCAATACGAGCTAAAATTTCTCTTACAGCTTCAGCACCCATTCCTGCTGTGAATTTACCATCAAATTTATCATAAGCATCTCTGTACTCTTGCTCACTTAAAAGTTGTCTTTCTGAAAGAGAAGTCTCTCCTGGATCTATTACTATATAAGATGCAAAATAAAGAACTTTCTCTAGTGATCGTGGAGACATGTCTAAAATAAGTCCCATTCTACTTGGTATTCCCTTAAAGTACCAAATATGAGAAACTGGCGCTGCAAGTTCAATATGTCCCATTCTCTCTCTTCTAACCTTAGCTTTTGTAACCTCCACACCACACCTATCACAAACTACACCTTTATATCTTACCCTTTTATATTTACCGCAATGACATTCCCAGTCTTTAGCAGGTCCAAATATTTTCTCACAAAATAGTCCCTCTTTTTCTGGTTTAAGAGTTCTATAGTTTATAGTTTCTGGTTTTTTTACCTCTCCTTTTGACCACTGTCTTACTTTTTCAGGAGATGCTAGTGAAATTCTTATCGATTCAAAGTTTTTAAGTTCAAACAAGGGGCTCTCTCTCCCTTCCATTAGATATTTCGAGATTGTCTGAAAATCCTCGTCTATTAAAGTTTATTATAATTAATTTACTATTTCTTTTTATGATTTTGGATCTTTACGTTCTGGTTCAACATTTTCTAAGTCAACTTCTATATCTACTCCGTTTACACTATCATCTGATTCCTTCAATTCTATTTCTTTAGAGTCTGAAGATAATACTTGCATATCAAGTGATAAACTTTGTAATTCTTTTATTAGTACTTTAAATGATTCCGGTATTCCTGGTTCAGGTATATTTTCACCTTTAACTATGGCTTCATAAGTCTTTACACGTCCTACTATATCGTCAGATTTAACTGTTAATATTTCCTGTAGTGTATGAGATGCTCCATAAGCTTCTAGTGCCCAAACCTCCATCTCTCCAAATCTCTGACCACCAAATTGTGCTTTTCCTCCTAGTGGTTGTTGAGTAACTAGCGAGTATGGTCCTGTTGATCTTGCGTGTATCTTATCTGTAACTAAATGGTGAAGTTTTAGCATATACATATATCCAACAGTAACTGGATTATCAAATTGCTCTCCATTTCTTCCATCTCTAAGTTCAAGTTTACCACTTTCAGGAAGTCCTACATTCTTAAGTGCATCTTTAATATCATATTCGTCTGCCCCATCAAATACAGGCGTAGCAACTAACCATCCTGCTTTCTTAGCAGCAAGACCCATATGAATTTCAAGAACCTGTCCAATATTCATACGTGAAGGTACTCCTAGTGGATTTAGTACTAAATCAATTGGAGTTCCATCTGGCATAAATGGCATATCTTCTTCAGGTAAAATTCTAGATATTACCCCTTTGTTACCATGTCTACCACACATCTTATCCCCAACATCTATTTTACGTTTAACTGCAATATATACGCGAACTAATTGATTTACTCCTGGTGATAGTTCGTCGCCATTTTCTCTTGTAAAGACTTTAACATCTACTATTATTCCAGTTTCACCGTGTGGTACTCTTAGCGATGTATCTCTAACTTCACGAGCTTTTTCTCCAAATATTGCACGAAGTAATCTCTCTTCCGCTGATAGTTCAGTTTCTCCTTTCGGAGTTACCTTACCAACTAATAAGTCGTTTGCTTCAACTTCAGCACCGATTCTTATAATTCCTCTCTCATCAAGGTCTTTAAGTGATTCTTCTCCAACATTAGGAATATCACGAGTTATTTCTTCAGCACCTAGTTTAGTATCTCTAGCTTCTGATTCATACTCTTCTATATGAACTGATGTAAGAACATCATCTTTAACTAATCTTTCATTTATAAGAATAGCGTCCTCATAATTATATCCTTCCCAAGTCATGAAAGCTACTAATAAGTTTTTACCAAGAGCTACTTCTCCTTGATCTGTTGAAGGTCCGTCTCCTATAATTTGACCTTTTTTAACCTCTTCATTTTTCTTAACGATAGGTCTCTGATTTATACAAGTACCTTGATTTGATCGTTTAAACTTTTGAAGATTATATTTATATAATTCACCGCTTTCATCACACTTAACAAATATTTCATCAGCACTTGCATGAGTAACAACTCCATCACATTTAGAAACAATTACTGCTCCCGAATCAAGTGCTGCTCTATACTCAATACCTGTACCAACTATAGGTGTTTCAGTTTTTAAAAGTGGTACTGCTTGACGTTGCATATTTGAACCCATAAGAGCTCTGTTAGCGTCATCATTCTCAAGGAATGGTATCATTGATGTACCAACTGAAACTATCTGCTTTGGAGAAACGTCCATAAAGTCTACCTCTTCTGCAGGGATAACATCTACTGCACCATTTTTACCTCTAGCTATCATTCTAGAGTTTTTAAATTTACTATCTTCTGTTAATGGCTCATTAGCTTGGGCTATTGAAAAGTCATCTTCTAAGTCCGCCGTAAGATAAACTATATCACGTGTAACCTCACCTGTTTCCTTATCTACCCTTCTAAAAGGTACTTCAATAAATCCGTAATCATTGATTCTTGCATAAGTCGTAAGTGAAGTTATCAGTCCTATATTTGGACCTTCTGGTGTTTCTATTGGACACATTCTACCGTAGTGAGAGTGGTGTACATCTCTAACTTCGAATCCTGCTCTATCACGACTAAGTCCACCTGGTCCTAAAGCTGACATTCTTCTTTTGTTTGTAAGTTCTGAAAGTGGATTTGTTTGATCCATGAATTGTGACAACTGGCTACTACCAAAGAATTCTTTAATAGATGCAACTACCGGTCTTATATTTATAAGAGCTTGTGGTGTTACTACATCCACATCTTGAATTGTCATTCTTTCTTTTACTACTCTTTCCATTCTAGATAATCCGATTCTAAATTGATTTTGAAGTAATTCACCAACCGAACGTAATCTTCTGTTTCCTAAATGATCTATGTCATCCACATTTCCTACATCATCAAATAAGTTAAATTCATAACTTATAGATGCTAAAATATCTGAAGTCATTATATGCCTTGGCGATATTTCACGTACATTTTCTTTTATAGCTTCTTTTAAATCTTCTTTGTTATCATTTTCTTCCATAAGTTTTTTCATTACAGGATAATATACTTTTTCTCTTAATCCAAATTCTTCTAATGAAAATCCTATATCAAATGCACTAGGATCAACAAAATGGTTTCCTATTACATTTATATGTCTACCTTCATCCATCACTATTTTCACTGAATTAATTCCTGTATTTTCTATTTCTATAGCTTTTTCTCTAGAGATTTTTTCGTTCTCTTCTATTAAAATTTCACCTGTATTGGGATCTATTATGTTTTCTGCTGAAACCTGACCTATTATTCTGTTAAATAATGCAAGTTTCTTATTAAACTTATATCTACCTACACGTGCTAAGTCATATCTTTTCGGATCAAAGAAAAGCGTATCAAATAGTGATCTTGCACTATCTAAAGTAGGTGGTTCACCAGGTCTAAGCTTTTTATATATTTCTATAATTGCTTCTTCATCATTGTTTGTGCTATCTTTTTCTAAAGTATTTAAAAGTCTTTCTGATTCTCCTAAAAGTTCTATGATTTCACTATCTGAACCATATCCTATTGATTTTAGAAGAACTGTTATTGGCATCTTTCTTGTTCTATCAACACGTACATTTACTATGCCTTTAGCGTCTGTTTCATACTCAAGCCATGCTCCTCTGTTAGGAATTACCGTAGCTGAGAACATGTTTTTACCTGTTTTATCAATACCTTTAGAATAATAAACACTAGGTGATCTAACAAGTTGACTTACTATTACTCTCTCTGCTCCATTAATTATAAATGTTCCCTTTTCAGTCATAAGAGGAAAGTCACCCATAAATACTTCTTGTTCTTTTACTTCTCCACTTTCTTTGTTTATTAATCTAATCTTAGCTTTTAAAGGCGCAGCGTAAGTAGCATCTCTTTCTTTAGATTCTGCTTCGCTATACTTAGCCTCATCACTAATTGCGTAATCTATAAATTCTAAAATTAGGTTCCCTGTATAATCTCTTATAGGAGAAATATCTTCAAATACTTCCTTTAAACCTTCATCTGTAAACCAAGAATAAGATCTTTGCTGTACCTCAATTAAATCTGGTAGTTCTAGTACTTCGTCAATTTTTGAATAACTCATACGAACCCGTTTTCCTACCGAAACAGGATGCACCATATAATTCACCCCTCATCAAAACTAATACCAAAAATTATGCCATCTCTGAATTCGATGGCATTTGTGGTATCTTTTTATTTATTCTTTATTATTGTAATTTCACTTACTTCTATTCATATTAAAAATCATAGCAAAGTGCGCCTAATATATATCTAAAAACTATACCATATTAAAATAAAGTTGTCAAATAATTAAAACGATAAAAAAAGGCTTCATCTTAAATGAGGCCTTTTCTATTTATTAACTTTAACTATTTTAATTCTACTGTTGCTCCTACTTCTTCTAACTTACTTTTCATTTCTTCTGCTTCGTCTTTTTCTACGCCTTCTTTAATTGCGTTAGGTGCTCCGTCAACCATTTCCTTTGCATCTTTAAGACCAAGTCCTGTTATTTCTCTAACAGCTTTTATAACTTTTATCTTTTGTCCTCCAGCTTCTTCAAGAACTACGTCGAACTCTGACTTCTCTTCTGCTCCTCCTGCTTCTTCTCCTCCACCTGACATCATTACTGGTGCTGATGCAGATACTCCAAATTTCTCTTCTGCTGCTTCTACTAATTCATTTAACTCAAGTACTTTCATTTCTTCTATAGCTTCTAATATTTCATCTATACTCATTATAGACACCTCCGAATTTTTTTAGTTATTCTCAATTTATTGTTATTAAACTACTAAGCGCTCTCTTCTTCTTCAGCCTTTTTCTTAGCAACTGCATCGATTAAGTATGCAAAGTCTGAAATTGGTGCTTTAAGACTTCCAAGAAGTTTAGCAATAAGTTCTTCTCTTGATGGTATCTTAGATAACTCTATTAACTTTTCTGCTTCATAGAATGTACCTTCAACATATCCCATTTTAAATTCTAAGTTTGAATGATTTTTAGCAAAATCATTTGCTATTTTAGCTGGGGCAACTGCATCTTCATAGCTTATAGCTAGTGCGTTTGTTCCAACTAAATTAGTTTCATCAAACATATCCATTTTACCAATTTCGTTTGCTGCTCTTCTTACTAGAGTGTTTTTATAAACCTTGTAATCTACTCCAGCATCTCTGAAATTATTTCTAAGTTCAGTTACTTCTTCAACTGTAAGTCCTTTATAGTCAATAACTACACAAGATGTAGCTTTGTCTAGTTTTTCAGCTATTTCCGAAACTACGTTTTGTTTAGCTTTTATAATATTTTTTGACATAAGGCACCTCCTCCTTTTAAACTTTAAGTATATAAAAAAGCCTTTATATATCCATAGATATACAAAGGCTCACATATATAATGTAAAGGACCCTCGGTAGGCATAATTTAAACCAAACGGCGCCTACTTTCTACGGATATTAATTCTATTTTTATAACATTTATAATCTTATCAATATTTCATCTATATGTCAATAGTTATTAATCCATTAATACTTTTGCATTAACTTTAATTCCAGGTCCCATAGTACTTGAGATAGTTACGTTTCTCAGATACTTACCTTTTGCAGCTGATGGTTTAGCTTTCACTATAGCACTCATTATTGAATTAAAGTTTTCTTCTAACTTTTCAGTTCCAAATGATTTCTTACCGAATGGAACGTGGATTATACTAGTTTTATCAACTCTATATTCAACTTTACCTGCTTTTATATCATTAACAGCTTTTTCAACATCAAATGTTACTGTTCCTGATTTAGGATTTGGCATTAATCCTTTTGGTCCTAAAACTCTACCTAGTCTACCAACAACACCCATCATATCTGGAGTTGCTACTATTACGTCAAATTCAAACCAATTTTCTTCTTGAATTTTTTCAACTAAGTCTTCTGCTCCAACAAAGTCTGCCCCTGCTGCTTCAGCTTCTGTAGCTTTTTCACCTTTAGCAAAAACTAAAACTCTATTAACTTTACCAGTTCCGTGTGGTAATACAACGGCACCTCTTACTTGTTGGTCTGCATGCTTTGGATCTACTCCAAGTCTTACTGAAAGATCTATAGTTTCATCAAAGTTAGCAGTTGCAGTCTTTTGAACTAAATCCATAGCTTCTGATATGCTATATTCTTGCTCTCTATCTACCAACTGACTAGCTTCTTTATATTTTTTACCTTTAATATTAGCCATTTTTGATAACCTCCTTGTGGTTTTAGCGGTCGAATTACCTCCCACTTTTAAACTTACTTATTACTCTATTGTTATTCCCATGCTTCTTGCTGTTCCAGCAACCATCTTCATAGCTGACTCTATACTTGAAGCGTTTAAATCTGGCATTTTTGTTTCAGCAATCTCTTTTACTTTTGCTTTAGATACTGAAGCAACTTTTTCTTTATTAGGTTCTCCTGAAGCTTTATCAAGTCCTAAAGCTTTTTTAAGTAGAATTGCTACTGGTGGAGTCTTCGTAATAAATGAAAATGATCTATCTTGATAAACTGTCATCACTACTGGAATTATCATACCAGCTTGATCTGAAGTTTTCGCGTTAAACTCTTTTGTAAATTGAACAATGTTTACACCATGAGGCCCTAATGCTGTACCTACTGGTGGCGCTGGAGTAGCTTGACCAGCTGGTATTTGTAACTTAACTACAGCCGTTACTTTTTTAGGCATAATAGCGCACCTCCTCTTATTTTTATATTTTTAATCGTTTGAAATTTATCTCTTACCAACGTTAATTTATATTCTACATTTGAACTAATTTCCTCATAAATAAAAGGCTATAGGTTTTTTATGTGGACAACCCTTCCCACAGTTCAAGCGGTAATGCTACCTTACAAATAGCTTTTGTAAACCAAAGTTTGTTAAAATTTTTCTACTTGATCAAAGTCTAGTTCTACAAGCGTCTCTCTACTAAACATAGATACAAACACTTTAACTGTTCTTTTCTCTTGATCTATCTTTTGAACAGTACCTGTGAAATCTTCAAAAAGTCCTGCTTTAATTTTAACTACTTCATCTATAACTAAGTCTGTGTCTGGCATTTTTGGTTGAACTCCTAAATCCTTAACTTCCTGTTCACTTAAAGGTACAGGTTTAGAATCAGGACCTACAAATCCAGTCACACCTCTAGTGTTTCTTACTAAGTACCATGACTCATCTGTTATAGCCATATTAATCAAAACATATCCTGGAAATAATTTTCTTTCTTTAACTTTTATCTTACCGTCTTTATTCTCAGTATATTCTTCAGTGGGAACTTCAACATTGTATATTACATCTTCCATATTTCTGTTCTCCACAATTTTTTCTATATTAATTTTCACTTTATTTTCGTGACCTGAGTAGGTATGAACAACATACCACTTTCCATCGTTAGAGGTCATTGCTGTCCAAGCTCCTTTCGATTATCATCATTAATTCCATTTTAAAAGTTATTATCCTATTATAAGCGATAACAGCTTATTTAATCCTGAATCTATAATCCATACTACTAAAGCAACTATAGCACACATTACTATTACTACCATAGTATAGTTGGCTACCTCTTTCCTAGTAGGCCAAACTACTTTCTTAAGTTCTGCTTTAATACCTATTAAATGTGCTTTAACTTTAGATGGCTTTTTTGTATTTGTTTGAGACGACATTTCTACTTCACATCCCTTGTATAATTAAGAACTAAATATAATTAAACTATCTAGTTTCTTTATGATCTGTATGAGATTTACAAAACTTACAATATTTCTTCATCTCTATTCTATCTGGGTTGTTTTTTTTGTTCTTCATAGTATTATAATTTCTTTGCTTACATTCCTCGCACGCTAGAGTAACTTTACTTCTCATCGGGTACACCTCCTAAATGTTTTAACCTGTCTATAGAATAACATTGATTTATCAACATTATTATAATTCGTTTTTATCTACATTTTTAATTTACACTACTTTATATAAATTATCATAAAAAAAATTATATGTCAATAATAATATAACAATAATAAATAACTATCATAACTTGTATATTAACGTTAAAAGGCTAGGTTATTCTATAG
>RCNJ01000484.1_pt1 | contig 14592 bp, 15 predicted proteins | sample 2041171 | NCBI WGS metagenome assembly RCNJ01 (sample SAMN09708213, study PRJNA481090) | feces metagenome | biome: feces | host: Pygoscelis adeliae | place: Antarctica: Rookery Lake | collected 2010-03-01 | reverse complement strand
CGGGCGAACACGATCCTGCGCCAGGCCTCGGCTTTCTTCGCGGCGGAGCTCGACCGCCCCTCGAGGTGATGTGCGCGTTCATCGACGAACACCGCGATGAACACGGGGTCGAGCCGATCTGCCGAGGGCTGCAGATCGCCCCGAGCACGTACTATGCACGACGTTCCCGCCCAGCGTCGGAACGGAGCATCCGCGACGCCAGGCTGACCGGACTGATCCATCAGGTCCATAGCGAGAACTACGGGGTCTACGGGGCGCGGAAGGTCCATGCCGAGCTGCGCCGGCAAGAGATCCCGGTGGCACGCTGCACCGTGGAGCGGCTGATGCGCACCGAAGGACTACGCGGTGTCACGCGGGACAAGGGACCGCGAACCACGAAGCCGGCCCCGGAGACCGGACGCCCCGCCGATCTGGTCGAACGTCGGTTCAACGCGACGGCGCCGAATCGGTTGTGGGTCGCAGACATCACCTACATCCGCTCGTTCGCCGGCTGGGTTTATGCCGCGTTCGTCCTCGATGTGTTCTCACGTCGTATTGTCGGTTGGCAGGTCTCGACCCGCCTCTACACGGAGCTGGCTCTGGATGCCCTGGACATGGGCATCTGGACCCGGACCAAGGACGGCGCCGAGCTGGCAGGCCTCACCCACCACTCGGATCGCGGAGTGCAATATCGTGCCATTCGCTATGCCGAGCGGCTCGAGGCCGAAGACGCCGTCGCGTCCGTGGGATCAAAGGGCGATAGTTACGATAACGCCATGGCCGAGGCACTCAATTCGTTGTTCAAGGCCGAATTGGTTCGCAACAAGGGCCCCTGGCGGGACATCAATCACCTCGAGGTCGCCATCGCCGAGTGGGTCGATTGGTACAACTTCCGGCGTCTTCACGGCGAGCTCAGCCACGTCCCACCAGTCGAATATGAGCGCCTGAACACCCCGGTCAACGAGTCGGAACCAGTATCAATTTCCAACTAAATTAGTCTCCACCAAACCCGGGGCAATACAACCCGTCAGATGGGACGTGAACTTACTTCGACCGTGGGCGTTGCTCTCCCAATACAGTTTCTGCTTGCCCTTGCCAAGTGATCCCCGATTACCGGGCATGGCGTTGGAGAGCTTGTTCCGTAAAGCCGGGGGCAGCATCGCCATGAAACCCGGCCGAGCCACCGTGTCGGCCCAGGCGTTGAGGTTGTCGGTGAATTTGAGGTACTTGCCATCCGCCCACGTGGTGAGCTGCTTCGTGTGATTAGCGACATAGGACGAGGAAAAAGGACCGATCTTTCCGTCCAGGAGGAACTACTTGAGCTTGGGTGTGCCATCGAAGGCGAATTGCGACAACGCCTTGTTCTCCATCGACCACGAGAATTTAAGTCGACCACCTTTGGTGACGTCGAGACCCGCCGCCCGGTCCACGCTGGTGTTGACCATTCCGTAGGCGTTCTTGAATCCTGAGATCACGGCAACGGTCTTCGTGCCCGTTGTCGGAGCTGCTGCAGCCGGCGAGGATGCCTCGATGGCCGAGACACAAGAATCGATAAAGCACTGATAGTCGTCCTCGGCCGTTTGCAGTAACCCGAGGATACGGTTGCGCTCGGATCGCGTCTGAGTGCTAGGCAAGGTGGATCCGTCTTCCAGTGCTGTGGTCTCTTGGGCGGGGGAGTAGAGGTACGCCGGCAGGGCATTGAATTCCTTGACCTCGATCTTGAGGTTCGAATGCCTCCACTGGAGGGCGTCCATGTTGTCGGCGAAGGCGTCGGTTGCTTTCTTGATGTTCTTCATCCCCAGGACGACGGCCTCGGCCAGGGGAAGGATCTCGGTGACAAACCCGTTATAGACGGTCTCATCATTCGGGTAGGTGGCTGCCGACGCCAATCTGTTCCAGTGGGTGATCGTGTCCGAGTAGGCGGTATCGATCTTTTCGCCTTCTTTGTTGAATGTGGTTCCGGCGGCGCGAATCTCACCACTCTGGGGGAGCTTCGTCGGCAAGTAGCTGCCGAAATTTATGGGCAAGATGAAAGCGCCTTCTCCGGCCGTCACCAGTCGTACTTCCCGTCGTTGCTGTTCGTTCCGCCATACGTGTTCGCTGCGGAAGTGGAGCTAGTTGAAGACTCCGGGTCAAAGTCCGGAGTGTCGTCGACGGTGTCGATGATCTTGCCGATTTCCCTGACCTCGCGGCTATTGCCGGAATCTTCCATCTTTCCGTCTGCGACGACGAACTCGGAGATGATCGAATCGGCGGCGTTCAGGAGGTTTTTGCCGTGGTCCACGAAAGTGACGGTCCAGGGTTTGAGGAAGTCGGAGAAGACCTGGTTCAGGGCCGAATGAATTCGTCTTCTTCGACGGCGTCGGCCAAACTTTCACCCGCTTCCTCAATCCGGCCCTCATGACCGAATAAGTCGTCGAACTCCCCTCGGGCGCTGGCGACCGCGGAACGTGCCTTGTCGACCTCAATGGTGTATTTCGTAGACATATCCACCTCCTCGAGAAACAATCCTAGGCGTCCTGCAAAATCTGTCGATGGGGAGAACTCCCCATGTGGCTGGGGTGTGGAAGGTCGCGAGGTGGGAAGAGGATCAGTTGGCGCGGGCCAGCTGGCGCACCTTCAACCATCTGTTGGTCAGCCGGCGGTAGGCGGCGGCTGCTCCGAGCATGTCTTGTTCGGTCAGGGACTCGATGCCGTGCCGCAGATCCTGGGGGGAGTCGTCTGGCCACACATGTTCGGCGATCGGGCCGTAGTCCAACTCGATGATCGAATCCTCATGGAACAGGTGCAGCCATTCGTCCAGGGCGGTGAGTTCATCCAGGATCTCCAACTCGGGTGCGTGGATGGCCAGGGAGGCCGCCGCATGCCGGGCGCGCTCCAGGACCTGGGCGGCCGGGGCGCTGAGCCGGACCGTCAACAGCGTGGTGCCATCCTCTTCGATCTCGCAATGGTCCTCGTCGGTGATCAGTACGAACCACCCCAAGGGGATGCCCCAGGTGGCGCTGCGGGTGTGCAGCGAGGCGAGGTCCCCGGCGAAGGCCTCCGGCCCGATGCGGCTGGCGTTCGCCTCCCGTGCGGCGTCGGGGACCAATAGTTCCAGGAGAGCCGGTCGCATGCTGGAATCGAGTTGCTCCGCAGCCAACGTCGCCCGGGCCGGTAGCTGGTCCGGGCAGTAGTATGGTGCCGTCAGGCCCTCCGGTCCGGGGTAATGCAGCTCCCGGTACCGCTCGGCCTGTTCCCGGGGAAACGGGTCGGGCACACCACGTGCCAGCCGTTCCAAGGCCTCGGTGGCGGCACGTTCCTCGAACGCGGTGCGCCCCACTCCGCGTTGGGCGGCAATGGCCAGCTGGGCCTCGTCGTCGTACGCGCGCAGTGGCTCGAAGACCCGCAGATACGACGTCGGTGGAAGCCGACGCCGTGCCTGTGTCCCCGCCTGTGTCATCTAATCCAGCTCCACGACCACGGGAGCATGGTCGGAGGCGCCCTTGCCCTTGCGCTCCTCGCGGTCGATCCAGGCGCCGGTCACCCGTTCCGCAAGAGCCGGGGTGGCCAGGGTGAAGTCGATGCGCATGCCCTCCTTCTTGGGGAAGCGCAGCTTCGTGTAGTCCCAGTAGGTGTAGACGCCCGGGCCGGGGGTGTGCGGGCGGACGACGTCGGAGAAGCCGGCCTCCACGAAGGCCTCGAAGGCTGCTCGTTCGGGGCCTGAGACGTGGGTCAGCTCGTTCTCACGGAAATAGTCGATGTCCCAGACGTCCTCGTCCAACGGGGCGATGTTCCAGTCCCCCATCAGGGCGATCTGTGTCTGGGGATCATCCACGATCCAGCCGGCGGCGTCCTCCTTGAGCTGGCGCAGCCACTCGAGCTTATAGGGCATGTGTTCGTCCTGCAGGGCGCGGCCGTTGGGGACGTAGAGGCTCCAGATGCGCACGCCGTTGCAGGTGGCTCCGATGGCGCGTGCTTCCTGGACCGGGTCCTTGCCGCCCTTGCCGAAGGTCGGCTGCTCGGAGAACGTCCGCTCGACGTCATCGAGCCCGACCCGGGAGGCAATGGCCACCCCGTTCCACTGGCTGAAGCCGAAGTGGGCGACTTCGTAGCCGTTGTTCTCGAAAAGTTCCCACGGGAAGTTGTCGTCCTTGCATTTGGTCTCCTGGATGGCCAGCACGTCGGCGTTGGTGCGGCGCAGCCAGTCTTCCACGCGGTTGGCGCGGGCTCGGAGGGAGTTCACATTCCAGGTAGCAATCTTCACGACTCCAACCTATCAATCAGGGCGCGGTCCGGGGGCAGGGGTTGACGGAGGGAAGTCGAGGTGCTTTCGTTAGTTACATGAGTAATGAACCAACCAAGGAGGAATGATCGAGATGGATGACTCCAAGCCGATCTTCATCCAGCTGGCTGAGGAAATCGAGGGCCGCATCCTCGAAGGGACCTACCCGGAAGGGAGCCAGGTCCCCTCGACCAACGAATTCGCGGCCTTCATGCGCATCAATCCGGCGACCGCCGGAAAAGGGTTGAACCGGCTCGTCGACGCCGGGATCTTGCAGAAGAGAAGAGGGATCGGCATGTTCGTCGCCACAGGTGCCCACGAGCGGCTCATGTCCGCCCGACGCGAGGCCTTCGCAGACCAATATCTCTCACCACTGATCCACGAGGCCGCACGGCTGGGCATCGACTCGGACAAACTCATCGCGATGATCGGCCATCGTGCCGCCGTCGCGGGAAAGTGACAGGGCATCATGAGTCTCGCCATTGAAGCCATCGACCTGACGAAGGTCTACCGGCAGACCACCGCACTGGACCAGGTCAGCCTCGGCATCGAAAAGAACACCATCTGCGGCCTCCTGGGCCGCAACGGAGCAGGGAAGACGACGTTGATGTCCATCCTGGCCGGCCAGGAACTCAAGACCTCGGGCCAAGCCCGGGTGCTGGGGGCGGATCCTTTCGAGAATGCCGCGGTGCTGGCCCAGCTCAGCTTCGCCCGGGAGAACCAGAAATATCCGGAGGAGTTCAAGGTCTCCCACGTCCTGCGCACGGCCCCCTGGTTCTACGCCGGATGGGACGCGGAGTTTGCCCGGCGTCTGGTCGGGGCATTCCGGCTACCGCTGAAGACGCCGATCAAGAAGCTCTCCCGCGGGCAGCTCTCCGCCGTGGCCATCGTCGTGGGCCTGGCCTCCCGGGCACCGGTCACCTTCTTCGACGAGCCCTACCTCGGGCTCGACGCGACGGCACGCGGGATCTTCTACGACCTGCTGCTTCAGGACTACATGGACCATCCGCGCACCATCCTCATGTCCACGCACCTGATCGACGAGGCAGCCAACCTCCTCGAACACGTCGTGGTCCTGCAGGATGGGCGGAAGATCCTGGATTCCTCCGTCGAGGAGGCCACCGCCTCGGCCTTCACCCTCTCCGGAACGGCGACTGCCGTCGCCGAGGCGACCGACGCGCGGAAGGTCCTGCGCACCCAGGCCCTGGGCGGCCTACGCTCGGTGACGATCGCCGGCGCTCCCGACGAGCGTCTGTACGCCGATGCACGGGCCAGCGGACTGGAGGTCGGTGCGGTGACCCTGCAGGAACTCGTGGCCGCCCACGGGCTGCTTGAAGGTGGCGGATCCTCCTCCGCGGCGCGCGCCCCCGAGAAGATCCAGTCCGAGGCCAAGGAGGCCATCCGATGAGCACGACCCAGCCGCGTCCACCAGTGGGCGCACTGTCCACACAGGCCGACGGTGCCCCGCAGCGGACCGCCGGGCCGTTGAGCAAGATCGTGCGCCTGCACTTTGCCGACCCGATGCGCATGATCGGGGTCCCGCTGTTCATCTTCGGCAGCATCGTCGTGCTGTGCATCATCGTCATGGCCTTGCTGCGCTCCTTCGTGCCGGCCACCCCGGCGGAGCTCAGCGAGGGGTTCCGCAACAACCAGGCAGTCCTGTGGTGCTATGCCGGGTACTTCGTCAGCGTCGGCGTCATGGCCTACGCCCGGACCATGCCCTTCGCCTTGGGGTTGGGATCCACGCGGCGTCAGTACTTCGCCGGTACCTGCCTCGCCCTCCTCCTGGAATCCGCCTTCATCGGTGCCACGATGACCGTACTACTGGCGCTGGAGAAGCTCACAGGCCACTGGTTCAACGGAGCCCGCGCCTTCGACGTCCTGGTGATCGGCAACGGAAACCACCTGAGCACGTTCCTGATGGGGTTCGGTCTCAGCGCAGCGATGCTCTTCATCGGCACCCTGTTTGCCGTCGTGTTCATGCGCTGGAACCAGAAAGGCGTCATCGGTGTCATCCTCGGTTCCGTGGCGGTCCTCCTGGCAGTGATCTGGATGCTCCTCAGCGCAGGGGTGAATCCCTTCCTCTGGTTCGAGGGCGCGATCTTCGCGAAGATCGCACTGGTCATGATCGGCGTGGCGTTCATCAGTGCCGCCGGGAGCTGGCTGATGCTGCGCCGGGCGCCGGTGGGCCAGTAGGTCGCCGGCGGGTGGGTGTTCCCTAGAAATTCCTAGGGTGTCCGAGTACCTTGGAGTTCGGTGACCTGGACCATGGTCGATTGCGCCAGGTCCGGGTCAACGAACTGCCACCCGCCGCTGGGCCGGACGATTACCGTTGCACCAGCGCCGCACCGCCGGAAGGACAACCATGAGCGACGCCCCCACCGAACCCGAGGTCCTGTTCGAGGTCCGAGGAACGCTGGGCATCATCACGCTGAACCGACCGCGAGCCGTCAACGCGCTGACCCACGGCATGGTCGAAGCCGCCCTGGCCCAGCTCACCGAATGGAGCCGGGACGACTCCGTGGCCTGCGTGATGATCACCGGTGCCGGTGACCGCGGACTCTGCGCAGGTGGCGACATCGTGGCCATCTACCGCGACATCCCCGAAGGCGGGGCCGGCACCGCCGCCTTCTGGCGAACCGAATACCGGCTCAATGCGCTGATCAGCAACTACCCCAAACCGTTCATCGCCTTCATGGACGGACTGGTCCTTGGTGGCGGGGTGGGCGTCGCGGCCCACGGCAGCCACCGGATCGTCACCGAACGCACCCGCAGCGGAATGCCCGAAACGACCATCGGGTTCGTCCCCGACGTCGGAGGGCTCTACCTGCTCTCCCGGGCACCGGGGGAGGCCGGCACCCATGCCGCGCTGACCAGCTCCCACCTCGACGCGGCCGATGCCCTGTTCCTGGGGCTGGCCGATTCCTACGTCCCCTCCGCGAAGCTCGCCGAGTTGGCCACCGCATTGGAAAACGCCCGTCACGCGGAGGACGTCGACAGTGCCGTTGGACGATTCAGCCAGACGGCGCCCGACTCGGCGCTCGCAGGCCAGTCCACCTGGATGGGCAAGGATTATGCCGGGGACTCGATCGAACGGATTCTGGGCCGTCTGCGCACGCGTGGAGGCCAGGGTGCCGAAGCCGCCGAGTTGATCGCCGCGAAGTCGCCGACGGCGGTGAAGACCACGCTGGGAGCGCTGCGCCGGGCCGCGGGGCTTTCAAGCCTGGAGGAGGCCCTGGACCAGGACTACCGGGTCGGCGCACGCATGCTCGCCTCCCATGACTTCCTTGAGGGCATCCGTGCCCAGGTCATCGACAAGGACCGCCAACCGCGGTGGAGCCCGGCGAACTTCGAACAGATCAGCCCGGAAATGATCCGGGACTACTTCGAGCCGCTCGGCCCGGACGAACAAGGCGGCGAGCTCGGCCTCGCCGCCGACGCGAAGGAGCGTGCACGATGACGACGGAAACCGGAAAGATCGCCTTCCTCGGGCTCGGACACATGGGTGCTCCCATGGCGAAGAACCTGGTGGAAGCCGGCTACGACGTCCGCGCCTTCGACGTGGTCCCTGCCGCCGTCGAGGCCATTGCCGCTTCCGGGGTGCCGACTGCGTCCTCGGCGGTGGAGGCGGTGAGTGGAGCCTCGGTGGTCCTGACCATGTTCCCCGGCGGGCAGCAGCTGCTGGATGCCTACCGAGGTGTCGACGGGCCCGGCCTGCTCGAATCCGTCGGTCCGGACACGCTGTTCCTGGACTGCTCGACCATTAATGTCGACGACGCCCGCGAAGCCGCCGGACTGGCCGTGGAGGCCGGGCACCGCAGTGTCGATGCCCCGGTCTCCGGTGGTGTAGTCGGTGCCGAGGCCGGCACCTTGACGTTCATGATCGGCGCGTTGGAGGTGGACCTGGAATCGGCCCGCCCGCTGCTGGAGGTCATGGGCGGCAAACTGGTCCACTGCGGGGACCATGGCGCCGGGCAGGCGGCCAAGGTCTGCAACAACATGATCCTGGGCGTGAGCATGATCGCCGCCTCGGAGGCCTTCGTCCTGGGCGAGAAGCTGGGCCTGAGCCACCAGGCACTCTATGACGTCGTCTCCACGGCTTCGGGCCAATGCTGGGCCGTGACGACCAACTGCCCGGTCCCCGGTCCGGTGCCGGGTAGCCCGGCGAACCGCGACTACGAACCCGGATTTGCCGGTGCGCTGATGGCCAAGGACCTGGGTCTGGCGATGAGCGCCATCGAAAGCACAGGGGTCGCCGCCGAGCTCGGGCCGATGGCCGCGGGGATGTATGAACGCTTCCGCGACGAGGGCGGTGCCGGCCGCGATTTCTCCGGCATCATCACCGAGATCCGCGACCGTTCAGACGGTGCCGACTGACCCGAAGGTCCTGAACGCCTCGATAACGGCCCCCTGACAGCACGTGTCAGGGGGTCGTTTCCTCGTCGAAGTCCCCGGCGTCGCGGCGGAACCGGCCGAGGATCCCGATCAGCTGGTTGATGTCCGGGGTCGACATTCCCGGATCGGAGAACACCTCGGAGTTCAGTCGCACCGTCGACTGCTCGGCGACGTCGCGACCGCGTCCAGTCAGCGAGACCAGGGTCGTCCTGCCGTCGGTGGGGTGCGGTCTGCGTTCGACGAAGCCGGCGCGCTCGAGGCGGTCCACCGCGTTGGTGACCGACGTCGGGTGGACCTGCAGCAGGGCGCTGACCTTGACCATGGGCAGGGAACCGGTACGGGAGAACCACAGGAGGGCCAATAATTCGTACCGGGCGAAGGTCAATCCGAAGGGTTTGACGACGGCCTCGCAACGTTGTAGCAGAATCTGCTGGGCGCGCATGATCGCGGTGAAGGCGGCCATGGGTGCCGCCTCGGTGGTCCACCCCTGACCTTCCCAATTGTGCTGGGCCGCGGCGATGGGATCGAACGAGAGTGGAGGCTTCATCCCCGCGCCTTCAGGGACGGGAAGTCGGTATCCGTGTATTCCACGCCCAGGCCCTGTGGCGGGGTGCCCGAACCGTGGCGCAGCTCTTCGTTCCTGCGCAGCTCGACCCGACGGATCTTCCCCGAGATGGTCTTGGGCAGTTCGGCGAATTCCAGCCGGCGGATGCGCTTGAACGCCGGAAGGTGCTCGCGGCAATACCCCAAGATGTCCTCCGCCGTCGTGGCGTCAGCGGCGTAGCTGGCCGCCAACACGACGTAGGCCTTGGGCACGTTGAGCTTCATCGCATCGGGCGAGGGCACGACGGCGGCCTCGGCCACCGCCGGGTGCTCGATGAGCACCGACTCCAATTCGAAGGGGCTGAGTCGGTAGTCGCTGGATTTGAAGACGTCATCGCCGCGGCCGACGTAGGTGATGATGCCGCGTTCGTCCCGTTCGGCGACGTCCCCGGTGTGGTAATAACCGTCGCGAAAGGCAGCTGCCGTCTTCTCCTCGTCGCCGTAGTAGGCCTTCATCAGCCCCAACGGCCGGGGGTCCAGACGCAGGCAGATCTCACCGAGGTCGCCCTCCTCGCCGGTGGCCGGATCGATCAGGACGACGTCGTAGCCCGGCAAGGGGGTGCCCATGGCGCCGATCTTCATCGGCTGGCCCGGGGAATTGGCGATCTGCACGGTCGTCTCGGTCTGGCCGAAACCATCCCGGATCTGTTGACCCCAGGCGCGGTACACCTGGTCGATCACTTCGGCGTTGAGCGGTTCGCCAGCGGAGACGACCTTCGTCGGCGGGGTCTTCAACCGGGTCAGATCCGCCTGGATGAGCAGGCGCCAGACAGTGGGTGGAGCGCAGAAGCTGGTGACCTTCTCGGCCTCCATCTGATCCATCAGGGCCGCCGGATCGAACTTGTCGTAGTTGTAGATGAACACGGTCGCCTCGGCGATCCACGGGGTGAAGACATTCGACCACGCATGCTTGGCCCAGCCGGGGGAGGCGACATTGAGGTGCACGTCGCCCGGGCCCAAACCGATCCAGTACATCGTCGACAGGTGCCCCACCGGGTAGGAGGTGTGCGTATGCTCGACCAGTTTGGCCTTCGAGGTGGTCCCGGAGGTGAAGTACAGCAGCAGCGTTTCGTCACCGCGGGTGGGCACGTCGGGGGAGAACCCGATCGGCGCGCCGGCCGCATCGTTGTAGGAGAGCACCTCCGTGGTTCCCTTGTCGGTTTTTGTGGGGGCGTCCCCGACGGCGATCAGCCGGTAGTCCCCGGGGACGTCGTCGAATTTGGGAAGATCGGTGGTGCCGGCGATGGCCCAGCTGGCACCCCCACGCGCCACACGGTCTGCCAGATCGGCGGGCCCCATCTGGGTGGTGGTCGGGATCATGACGATGCCCAGCTTGATGGCGGCGAGCATGATCTCCCACAACTCGACCTGGTTGCCGAGCATCAGGATCGCCTTGTCGCCGCGCGAGAAACCCACGCTGCGCATCCAGTTGGCGACCTGGCCGGAGCGTTCGGACAGCTCGGCCCAGGTCCTGCGGGTGGAGGAACCGTCCTTCTCGACGATGATCAGGGCCGGGGTATCGGCCCGCTCCGAGGTGGCGGCGACCGCGTCGAACCAATCCAGCCCGAAGTTGAACTCGGCGAAATCGGGCCAACGGAATTCCTGGCGGGCCGTGGCGTAGTCCCCCCGCAGGGAGACGAGGCGGTCGCGGGCTTCACGGAACTGGTCGGTGACGGTCATGTCCCACCTTTCGTCGGGGCGCCGGGGCCATTCCCGACGAGGCGTTTCCCAAAATATACGTGGACATCCTACTGTTTGGAAGGGTTTTGGTGGATCCGTCCCTTAGTCGGCGCCGCGGGTCCACCAATCGTCGAGAAGTGACACGGGGGTGGTGCGTTTATGACGGCTGCGCAGGAAGCGGGTCTCAATGGCTTCCGCGACGGCCTCCGACACCGGGAGGCCTTCGAGGTAGTCGTCGATATCGTCATAGGCCAGGCCCAGCTCGTCCTCGTCGGTGCGCAGAGGGGTCCCGTCCAGCAGATCCGCCGTCGGTGGTTTGGCCCATAGCCGTTCGGAAGCACCCAGATGGCGCAGCAGCTGGCGGTTCTGCCGTTTGTCCAACCCGTACAACGGCAGGATGTCGGCCCCGCCGTCACCGAATTTGGTGAAGAACCCGGTCACCGATTCCGCCGCGTGATCAGTGCCGATGACCAGATGGCCGTGTTGGCCGGCCAGCGCGTACTGGGCGGTCATGCGCAGCCGTGCCTTGATGTTGCCCTTGTTGAAGTCACTGATCGTTTCTCCGGTGGTCTTCACATACTCCGCGGCCAGGGCATCGACGCCCGGTTTGATGTCATACGTCCAGGCGGTCTTCGGGGCAATGAATTCCATTGCCGCTGCGGCGTCGTCCTCATCGGACTGGGTGCCGTAGGGCAGGCGGACGGCGACGAAGTCCACGTCGGTCCCGTCCGTCGCCGCGGCTTCGACGGCCAACTGGGCCAACCGTCCAGCGAGGGTGGAATCCAGGCCTCCCGAGATGCCCAGCACGAAGCCTCCCGTACCGGTTGCCGTCAGGTAGTCCCGCAGGAGCGCCACCCGCCGGGTGACCTCTTCATCCGGGTCGATGGTGGCCTTGACGCCCATTTCATTGATGATCCGTTCCTGCAAATCGCGCATGGAATAAGCCTAACTTGCCGCCGTTGTGCTTCCACCGTGGCGTTTCGCCGCCGAACCCGCCCCGGATGGTGAATAGTGGGTTTGGTAAGGCGTACCACCTGCGTGAGGAAAGCGGTCATGGAACCCATCCGCCCGGAGCATCCCGGTCCGGACCGAGTGCTCATCCACCTAAGCGACACACATGTTCGCGGCGACGGCCATCTACTGGCCGGAACGCTGGACAGCATCGGACGGCTGCGTTCACTCGTGAACCGGATGGAGGCCTCAGGGGTGCGTCCCGACGCCCTCGTCGTCACCGGGGACCTGGCCGATAAGGGGGAGGCCGACGCCTACGCGACCCTGCGTTCGATCCTGGAACCTGCTGCCGAACGCCTGGGGGCCCGGATCATCTGGGCTGCCGGCAACCACGACGACCGGTCGAACCTGCGCACCAAACTGCTCGGTGAACCGGCGGACACCACCCCCTTGGATCGGGTCACATGGCTCGGTGGGCTGCGGCTGATCACCTTGGACACCACGGTTCCCGGGTACCACCACGGGCATCTGGACGATGCCCAGTTGTCCTGGCTGGAAGCCGAACTGGCCACCCCGGCCCCCGACGGAACCGTCCTGTCCATGCACCACCCGCCGATCGCCAGCGTCCAACCCCTGGCGATCCTGGTGGAACTGCGGGGGCAGGCGCGGCTGGCCGAGGTCTTGACCGGCACCGATGTGCGCACCATCCTGGCCGGACATCTGCACTACTCCACGTTCGGGACCTTCGCCGGAATCCCCGTTTCCGTGGCCTCGGCGAGCTGTTACACCCAGGATCTGGCGGCGCGGGCCGATACGGTCCGCGGGATCCACACCACCCGCGGGCGGGACGAGGCGCAGGCCTACAACCTGGTGCATGTGTTGCCCGAGACCGTGGTGCACTCCGTGGTCCCGGTCGCCAGCGGGGTCAGTGTCGGGGACGTCGTGGAACCGGAGGAGGTGGCCGCGATCCTGCGTGAACACGGCATCGACCCGGACGCCGTGGGCAGGAGCCCCCGGCCCGTCGGCACCCCGGCCGCCGGGCACGACGGGGGTGCCCCGGTGGCACAGGACCCTACTGGTCGGGCTGGGCCAGCTCCCACGGAGCGGTCAGCGGGAAGTAGCTCTGCAGGAATCCGGTGACCACTTCCTGGCGTTCCCTCGCGGGGACCTCGGGGAAGCTGCCGTCGTTGAGGCAGAAGAAGTCCTGGTTGCGTTTCTTGAGTAGCTTGCGTAGTGCATCCAGGCCCGAATACATGGTCGTGTCCACATATCTCACCTTCGCCCTCTCCTTGGTGACGGCCCGGCCGGTCAGCAACGAGTAGTAGTGGTAGAGCGAATTGGTGACCGAGATGTTGTCCTTGGCGCGGAACCTGCTGGCGGCCGTGGCCGCGAACTCCTCGGAGAAGACCTCCTCGAGCTCCTTGAGCACGCTGCGGCGAAGCGGGGCAGCTGTGTGTTCGAGGTGTCGGGTGGTGATGCGTCCGAACCGGTCGTTGAGCAGCCGCCGGTTCACCCGGGCCGAATTCTCGAAGCCCGACCGGTCCAGGTGGTTGTCGCCGAGCCCGATGCGAATTCCGGCCTCGATGAATTTGGTGATCCCGCCGGGGGAGAAGAACATATCGGGACCCAGCGGACGGCCGAAGAACATGTCGTCATTGGAGTACAGGAAGTGCTCCGAAAGCCCATCGATGTGCTGTAGCTGTGATTCGACGGCCTGGGAGTTGAACGTGGGCAGTACCGAGGGGTCGCGGAAGTGATCGGGGGCCCGCACGACGGAGATGCGTGGATGTTCGGCATCCAACCAGGCGGGGATGGGCGAATCCGTGGCGATGTAGATATGCCTGACCCACGGCGCGAACATGTAGACGCTGCGCAATGCGTACTTCAGCTCGTCGATCTGCCGGTAGCGGGCCTCGGAATCGTCTCCCTCACCGACCACGACGCCGTCCATGAAGGAGGCGCGGTAGCGCTGGTGCTCGGGATCGTTGCCGTCGACCCACGAGAAAACCATGTCGATCGGGAAGGAAATGTCTGCTGCATGATCGGCGAACATGTTCTCGATGGTCGGCCATTCACGGCCGAAGCGGTGGACGGTGCCGCGGACCGCCTCATCGGCCGGCAACGTGGCCCGGGTCAGGGAGTTCTCCATGGGCAGGTGCAGCTGGCCCGGATCCTTCCACTGCCACAGCTCGATCTGCACACCCGTGGACGCTCCGAAGGCCAAACCGCCGATCGGTTCGATCCGCGGACGGTAGAGCCGGTACATGCGGGCCTTCGGCCGGTCCGCCAACGCGCCATCGGCCACCAGCAGCGAATTTCCCTTGCGGGTATCGACGGCCAGCGAATAGAACGGTTCGTCCTGGCAAGCGGCCACGAGGGCGGCCCGCATGGCCTTGCGGTCATCCCAGGAGACGGCGATGACCGGGCGGGCATCGTTCCCACGCACCAGCAGATAGGCCACCGACGCGGCATCGAGTGCGTCGCGGATGAACAGCAGATCGGTCACCATCGCCTCATGCGGGGTGATCGTCGAATTCACCAGGGCGTAGCGGCCGTCCGAACGCACGACGTCGGTGCGCTCCATGAAGCGGGCGATCGCCGCCGCCGAGGTGACTTCCCTGACCGGGGAGGCAGCGTCGTCGTCCTCCGGCGTCCCGTGGAAGACCTCATCGGGATGCGGGGCCGTACCGGTTGCCTCGAGCGGGTCGGTGGTGGGGTCG
>RCNJ01000483.1_pt1 | contig 14606 bp, 12 predicted proteins | sample 2041171 | NCBI WGS metagenome assembly RCNJ01 (sample SAMN09708213, study PRJNA481090) | feces metagenome | biome: feces | host: Pygoscelis adeliae | place: Antarctica: Rookery Lake | collected 2010-03-01 | reverse complement strand
CTCCCTGCAGGAGGAGACCGTCAGGATCCCGCTGTTGATGTGCGGCCCCGGCATCGGAAGCGCCCAGGTCTCTGAGCAACTCGTATCCCTGGGAGTGGATCTGATCCCCACCCTGTGCGGGGTGGCCGGCATCGACCCACCACCGGATGTCACCGGACGCGATGTCCTGGCGCAGGCCCGTCCCGGTGACGAGGGGATCGCCGTCGAAACCGCCTTCGGCACCGGTGGCAAGAGCTCCACTTTGGGCCGGGCCTTCATCGGGGAACGGTATAAGTATTCGGTCTACAGCTGGGGCAAACACCGAGAACAGCTCGTGGATCTGATCGAGGACCCGGGCGAAATGCGCAATCTGGCCGCCGAATCGGCCTTCGACGACGTGTTGGACGACTTCCGCGCCCGATTGCTCACCTGGTGTCTGGACACCGCCGACGAGGCCTTCTTGAAGAAGCTCGTGCTGCCCACCGACGTGGACCCTGAAGTACGTGCAAGGATCTACGCGATCCCCTACTGATCCGGACACGGCGAAGACCCGGGCTTCTCCCCTGCTGGGAGGAACCCGGGCCTTCTTCGTGACTTAAGCGTCGATGAAGCGTTCGACGGCGGTCTCGGGCCGGAGTCGATCGGCGGGATCGATGTCCCCGGCGAAGGCCAGCCACTGGTAGAAACGGTCCCCACGCCGGATGAGCTCCTTATACAGGCGCAGGCGCAGGTCCTTGAGTACCGAGCGGTAGACCGGGACGTCCACGACGTTGTTCAGCTCGTCGGGGTCCGCCTCCAGATCGTAGAGCTCGTCGATCCCCTCCGGGTTGGCGATGTACTTATACCGGTAGTCCCGGATCATCCGCTGGGCGTAGGGGAAGTGGTGGCCGTGGAATTCGCAGACGATTTCGGTCCTCCATCCCTCCCCCAGGGGGGCTTCGCAGGCAGGCATCAGCGATTCGCCACGGATGCCCTCCGCGTTGCCGCCGGCAATGTCGATGAACGACGCCGTGAAGTCCTGCAGCGAGACGAACTTCTCCTCACGCCGTCCCTGCTGCCCGGGCTCCGCCACGATCGCGGGGATCCGGTAGATGTCCTCATACATGGCCGGGCCCTTGTCATTCAGACGGTGGGCGCCGGTGAATTCCCCATGGTCGGCGGTGAACATGGTCACCGTGTCGTCGGCCAGACCGAGTTCGTCCACCACGGCCAGGATGCGGCCGATCTCGTGGTCGATCATGGCCACGTAGCCCCAGTACACGGCAGTGAGCTTCTTCCATTCCTCGGTGCTGAAGGACTCCGTGGACCAGTATTCGGCGTAGGTCTGCTGGACCAGTGGTTTGCCGTGGAAGGTTTCAGCGAAGGAACCGGGCAACTCGATATCGCTCGGGTCCACCAGGTCGTACCACTGGCGCGGGATCAGGTACGGAAGGTGAGGACCGAAGATGTGGCAGGACAGGAAGAACGGCGTACCGTCGTCGTCCCCTTCGGCCCGGCTCCCCGCGGCGAATTCCCGCAGCTTGGCGATGGTCTGGTCGGCCAGCCAGGCCTCGAAGGTCGCTTCGGTCGGCTGCTCGGTGATCCCGGCAATCAGGTGTCCCTGCGAACCGTCGGAAGCCGTGGTGTAGACGGGGTCCACGATCTTAAAGGCTGGATGCCCGTTGTCCTCGAGCCACTTCACATAGTCCGGGTCGTCGAAGGTGTTCAGCGCACCGGCCAGGTGCTTGCCCTCGAAACCGTAGTATTCCGGTCCGCGATGGCGCCCCACATGCCATTTGCCGACGTGTCCGAGCCGGTAGCCCTGGCGGTGTAGTTCATCGGCGAAGGTGGGGGTTCCGTCGGGCAGTTCCTCCCGTGCCCCGGAGTTCCACTCGTAGTTCGCCAACAGTCCGTGCTCGAACGGATGCTTGCCGGTCAGCAACGAGGACCGTGCCGGGGTGCAGATGGCGGTCGGAGTGTAGGCCCGCTCAAATACGGTGCCGCGTTCGGCCATCGCGTCCAGATGCGGGGTGTGCTCGGAGGTGTTCCCGTAACAGCCCAGGGTGTCGATGCGCTGCTGATCAGTCATCAGGAACAGGATGTTGCGTTTCTTCTGTGTTGGTTCCAAATCGTTGACCTATGCCTTCTTCGTTTCGACGTACAAGTCGCCGGTGTAGAACGTCTTGGGGTCGGCGATCTTGTCGATCTTGTCGTCGGCAAGGAACTGCTCCTGTAGACCCGTGAGCCACTTGCCGATGGTTCCGTCCTTGGTCTTCTCCTCCAACTCCGCGTTGGTGAAGGTGATCGCGACATCGACCTGCGGCTTCAGCGTCTCCTCGCTCAGCTCCAGGAACTTGGCCGAGGCCGAGAGGCTCTTCTCCGTGTTGTCCTGACGGAAATCGTTCGATGCCTTGACCACGGAAATGAACTTTTCCGCGAGTTCCTTGTCCTTCTCCGCCCGACCCGCTGCCGCGACGAACGAGCTGGGGAAGGTCAGATCGTCGAGGTAGTCCTTATTGGCTGCCAGCTCGACGAGGTCAGGGACGCGCTCCTTGATGTTGTCGATCAGCGGGTACCACAGGGCCGCTCCGTCGATCTGCCCGGAGGCGAAGGCCGAAACGGCCGTGGAGGGATCCATGGTGACGAGATCGAAGTCCTCGCGCTTGAGGCCTTCCTTCTTCAGGACCAGGTTCAGCAGCTGGTCGCCCGAGGTCCCTTCGGGAACACCGACCTTCTTGCCCTTCAGGTCGGCAATCGAGGAGATACCTGGCTGGGCGATGACACGGTCGGCGTTGGAAACGGTGTTCAGTGCCCAGATCTCCGCCTTGCCCGACGCCGGAAGCCACAGGGCGCCGGAACCGATGTAGGCGACGTCCACGTTGTTGGTCCCCAGTGCCTGGATCGCCAGCGGTCCATTGGTGAAGGGCACGAATTCAGGCTTCAGCCCGGCTTTGTCCCAATAGCCCTCTTCGTTGGCCAAGGCGAGCAGGGCGGCGCCGTTGTAGTCGGCAATGTAGCCGACCTTGATGGGCATCTTTTCCGCGCCACCGGAAGCGCCGCTGGATTCGGAGCCGGCACAGGCAGTCAGCGCGGCGATGGTCGCGATTCCCAGGCCGCCCGCGAGGAAGTCCCGGCGCTTGGTGTTGTTCAGGTTCATGATGCCCTCCATTGGGTGTGCTGAGTGTTGGTCGTGCCTGGCGTGTGCCAGATGCTGGGTGTCGTTGTGGGCCGGCCGGTTCCCCACGGACCGTCGCTGCGCATATGCCTTATTCCTCGGCTTGCGCTTCGGGCTGGTTGTAGACCGCGTCCCAGACCTGGGAACGGAGCTCGACAAATTCGGGGGTCATGCGCAGGTCGTTGTCCCGTGGATAGGGAAGGTCGACGTCAACGACCTTGTAGATCCTGCCGGGCCGGGCCGCCATGACGATGACCTTCGAGGCAAGGTATACGGCTTCGTCGACGTCGTGGGTGACGAAGAGAACCGTGCGCCGTTCCCGACCCCAGGTCTCGAGGAGTTGCTCCTGCATGTGGACCCGGGTCAACGCATCGAGTGCGCCGAACGGTTCGTCCATGAGCAGGATCTCCGGGTTGACCGCGTAGGCCCGGGCGATGGCGCAACGCTGCTTCATCCCACCGGAGAGCTCCTTGGGAAGTGCCTCGGCGAAGGCCGTGAGACCCACCAGGTCCAGATAGTGGTCGACGGTCTGGCGCCGCTGCTTCGCGGGGACCTTCTGCAGTTCCAAGCCGAACTCCACGTTCTTGCGGACGGTGAGCCAGGGAAACAGTGCGTATTGCTGGAAGATCACCCCGGTGCGGGGGCTCGGGCCGGTGACCTCCTCATCGTCGACCAGGACCCGCCCACTGGTGGGTTCCAGAAGTCCGGCTGCGGCATTGAGGATGGTGGACTTGCCACAACCCGAGGGGCCGACGACGGTGACGAACTCCCCGTCGGCAACGTCCAGGGATACATCTTCCACGGCGGTGAAGATTTCCCCGCCGAGCATGAACTCCTGGTGGATGTTCTCGAACTGGATCATCGGCTTCGTGGTCACACTGGGCATGATCGCCTTCTTTCTATCGTCGTTCTTGCCAACGCGTGAGGCGGGCCTCAAGCAGCAGCAGGATGCGGTCCATGATCAGCCCCAGCAGACCGATCGCAATCAGGTCGACGAAGATGGTTGGGAGGTCGTAGTAAAGCTGCGCTTGTTGCATGCGGAAGCCCAGGCCGCTGGGTGCTGCGATGAGCTCCGCGGCGACCACGGTGGCCCACGATGCGCCCAGGCCAACGCGCATCCCCACGAGGATGAACGGGCTCGACGCCGGCACCACCACACGTCGGAACACCACGAAACTGGAAGCTCCCAGAACCCGGGCCGCATTGATCAGGGTCTTTTCAACGGTCACGACACCCTGGAACGTCGAGACCACGCAGGTCAGGAACGAAGCCAGGAAGATCACGAAGATCTTCGGTGTCTCCCCGATGCCCATCAGGACGATCGCCAGCGGGATGATGGCCAGCGGCGGTACGGTGCGGAAGAACTGGACGTACGGCTCCAAGATGGACCGGAACAATGGGTACCAGCCCATGAGAAATCCCACGGGGATGGCCAGTAGCACGCCCAGCAGGAACCCGGTCAGCACACGGGCCAGGCTGGCTGCGATGTCTGAAGCCAAGACGCCGGACTGGGCCATTTCCACGGCCTTGGCCACCACGGCGACGGGCCCGGGGATGACTACCAGACCGCTGGCCGAGACGAGCCACCAGACCGCGACGCCACCGACGACTGCCAGAACGCTGATGATCCGCAGTGTCTGCTTGGACATGGGCTGGCGGGCTTCCTTCCGCGGTGGCCGCGGCCCCGGAGTCCCCTGCGAGGGAATAGCGCTCCGCTCACGATTGGCGGAAGCTGTTTGCGATGTCATACACGTCACACTATCTACTATCGGTACTTACGACAAGCTCTTTTACCTAAGTCATTTCTCTGCGTCAGGATTTCTCGTCAATACCCACAGAATTCCGCTAGGCTCCAAGGTATGAATGCCCAGGGCGAACTCTCGACTACCGACAAACTGGTTGTCCAAACACTGCTTCAGGACGGCCCGACGACCCGCTCGGGGCTGCAACAGCAGCTGGGTTTCTCCCGCCCCACCATCTCCTCCGCAGTCACTCGCCTGGTCGACCGGGGCCTGTTGGAGGAAGCCGGCCTGGCCGCCTACGGGGCGGGGCGCAACGGCAGACCCCAGGTCCTCCTGCGGCCCCGCAGCACCATCGGGGCCGCCCTGGGAATCGAACTGGGACGGGCCCGGGTGGCGATCACGGTCGCCGCCCTGGACGGAACCGTGCTGGCCCAGAAACTCACCACCTTCGAGGCCGGCCCCAGTTTGCCCCACCGGCTCGGAGTCGCCCTGCGCTCCGTGCGTGCCCTCATCAGCTCGGGGACCATCACCGCGGATTCGATCGTCGGGACAGGGCTGGCCATCTCCGGCAGGCATCTGCCCGCCGACGATGATCCGGAGACCACGGGCGGGGATCCCGCAGGCTTCCCGCTTGAGCGGCTCCGCCGCCTCATCCCCGCCCCCGTCCTCTGGGACAACAACACACGACTGGCAGCCCTACGCCATCTGCGCGAAGCCCCGGCCTCGGCCACGACCGGCCTGCTCTACGTCGTCCTCTCGGACGGCATCAGCGCCGGGCTGATCGACGGCACCGAGATCTTCCGTGGTGGCCACGGGGCCGCCGGGGAGCTGGGGCACCTCTGCGTGGACCCGGCCGGTCCCGCCTGCTGGTGCGGATCCCGGGGGTGCCTGGAGGCACTAATCGGCATGGGGTCGATCCTGCAGCGCGCGGCCGATCAAGGACTGGAGGTCGCCGATCCGTCGGAACTGGCCGCACTGGCGGCCACCGGCGATCAGCGCGCCTGCGAGCTCGTGACCTGGGCCGGGACGCTGCTCGGCGTGGCGTTGGCCAGTACGACGATGCTCATCGACCCCCGCAGGATCATCCTCAGTGGTCAGATGGCGCAATTGGGGACGTTGCTCCACGAAGCGGCCCTGCAGGAACTGACCCGTCGACGCACCGCGGTTTCGCTTCCGGTCCCCGAACTCGTCCTCCACGAAGGCACCCAATACGAGGCCAGCCATGGGGCGGCCCTGCAGGCGCTGCAGCGGTGGGGAACCGACTTCATGGTCACGGTACAGTGACCGCACCCGATCCGAAGGAGAATTCCTTGTCCTGCTGCCACGGTCCGGCCCGCTCGGAACCAGCGCCCACCAGCGATGGCGCCGCTGCCGCCCATCCCGCCGGGCAACCAACAAACCAGCTGCAACGTCTGGTGGACGACGTGGAGCTGACGGGCGGAACGTTCCGGATGGGCGACGCCTTTGACGAGGGATACGCACAAGACGGGGAACTGCCGGTCCATGACGTGTCGCTCTCGCCCTATTCCATCGACTCCACGGCGGTCACCAACGCCGAATTCAACCGTTTCGTCGAGGCCACGGGATTCCGCACGGAGTCCGAAGCATACGGCTACTCGGCGGTCTTCCATCTGCTGGTCGACGCCGACGACCGGGACATCCTCGGCCGGTCCAGTGATGTGCCGTGGTGGATCACCGTACGCGGCTCCGACTGGGCGCATCCGCACGGGCCGCGTTCCTCCTGGCGGCAGGAACCACAGTCGCCGGTGGTCCAGGTGTCCTGGAACGACGCCGCCGCCTACTGCCGGTGGGCCGGAAGGTCACTGCCCACCGAAGCCCAATGGGAACATGCAGCACGCGGGGGTTTGGAATCGCGCCGCTACGCGTGGGGCGATGATCTGTTGGCCGCCGATGGCGGGCACCAGTGCAATATCTGGCAGGGTCGGTTCCCGGTGGAGAACACCCTCGAGGACGGCTACCTCGGACCGGCTCCGACGGGTACCTTCGCCCCCAACGGGTTCGGCCTGTATGAGATGGCGGGCAACGTCTGGGAATGGTGTGCCGACTGGTTCGACCCCACCTACTACCGCAACTCCACCCTGAAGGATCCGACAGGGCCGGCCGCCGGCCCCGGGCGGGTCATGCGGGGCGGATCCTTCCTCTGCCACGACTCCTATTGCAACCGCTACCGCGTCTCCGCCCGCTCCGCGAACACCCCGGATTCGGCCAGCAGCAACCTGGGTTTCCGGACCGTCGCCGGTGTTTCGGAACGCTCCCGCTAAACCAGTGGGTTGGCGGCCCGGCCCTCGGTATTGACCAGTACGACGACGGATTCCGCCGTGATACCCAGTTCCCGGCGACGTGCGGGGTCGGCCAGGGCGTTCCTGGTTCCTGCCAGCGCCGCGGCACCGCAGGGTCCCGAGTCCTGACCCAACTCCTCGAGATCCTCCACCGCGCGGCGGCATTGCGATTCGGTGACACCGACGGCGGCGTCCATCCCGGCGGAGAGCAGCGGCCAACCCAGCGAGGAAACGGTCCCGCAGTTCAGCCCGGCCATCATGGTGGGAAACGACGTGTCCACCGTGACCGGCGCGCCGGCCTGCAACGACCGAGTGAGGCAGGCGGCGGAATCGGGTTCAACCCCGAGCAGGACCGGCCCCTGCCCCTGGCCGGAGCGGCTTCGATGGTGTTCCACGAGCGCCTGCGCCAAGGAACCCACCCCGACCGGGCAGGCCACCAGATCCGGGCCGACACCCTTTACCTCCAGGGCATCGTCGATCTCGCGGAACAGGGTCGTGTATCCGTCGACGATCCATTGCGGCACCCGGGTGTACCCCTCCCAAGCGGTGTCCTGGACCAGCACGTCGCACGCGCTGCCCTCGACCGAAGCGGCGGCCCTGACCACGACGTCGTCGTACACCGCATCCTCCTCCACGAGGCGGGCTCCTTCACCCCTGATCCCCTCCAGCGCGGCGGCTCCGAGTCCAGCGGGGACATGGATCCGGGCTTCCAACCCGAGCAGCCGGGCCATCCGGGCGAGGGCCCGGCCGTGGTTCCCATCCGTCGCGGTGACCAGCACCGGCAGGTTTCCCGGCCCGCTCCCCTGACGCACTAATGCGGCCAGTCGGGGCACGGTGATCCCCTCGGGATCCTGGCCTAGACGCAGGCAGAGTGCCCGGCACACGGCCCAGGAGGCGCCGAGGATCTTGAAGGCAGGCAGCCCCAACCGGCTGGATTCGTCCTTGAACAGGACGCGCCCGACCTGCAGTTCCGCGGCCAGGGAAGGCAGCTCGACCAGCGGCGTGGGCGCATAGCCGGACAGGCTGCGGTGGTAGTCCAGCCCCGATCCCGGAGCTGTGTTCCGCCACCTCCTGGCGGTTGGATGGGAATACCAGGCGCTGGGTTCCCTCATGGTCGTACCCCTTTACGGAACGGGACACCGCTCCCGGTATCCCGGGCACGGTGCGGTGCTAGGCGCCGGCGTTCTCCGGAGCGACTGCGGCGATGGCGTCGATCTCGATGCGCTTCTCGCCCCGGAATCGTGCGACCTGGACGGTTGTCCTGGGCGGGAGGGCGTACCCTTCCAAGCGGAACAGGTACGCCTCGTTGAATTCATCGAACTCATCGAAGTCGGCCACGAAGATGGTCAGCTTCAGCAGGGTCGTCAGCGAGGCCCCGGCCTGGGCCAGAACGTCTTCGAGATTGTCGAAGGCGGCAGCCACCTGATCCGTCATGGTGGCCGGGGTGCTGCCATCGGCGAGCGTGGGTACTTGTCCGCAGGCGTAGACGACACCACCGAACACCGCCGCTGCGGAATAGGGCCGGACCTTCTCGTCCTGGTGCCAGTGGCGTTCGATCTCAGGCATTCGTGTCTCCTACCAAATAGTCCTCTGCGGCGGCCTTGATGGTCTTCCAGAGTCGTGCGTCCACCGGCAGCCCGATGGCCCAGGCGTTTTCGCGTCGTTGGACCAGCTCCTCCGGGGTGTGGAGGGCGAAGTTGTCGTCGGGGACCTCGTCCAGGGTGCGGATGAGGGTCCCTGATTCCGCGCCGCCGGCGGGAGCGAAGGCATCTGACGTGACACGAACCTGGCCCACATAGCCGGCCGGTGTGGCGATGCGCGTGCCGTGGTGGCTTGCCGTGCCACGGGTCAGTCGGGCGACCATCACCGTCTTCCCGCAACGGACTGCGGCCGCGAGCAGCGGGGCGTCCAGCAAACCGGCTTCGAGATCGAGTTCGGGAGCGATGACCACGTTGCCATCCCGTGCCGTCGCCAGTTCGATGAGCATGGTTCCGTGCAGAAGGGGGGCACAGTCGCGACCGGGGGCAACCACATAGTGAAGGCCGTCGTCGTGCTCTGTGCGCTCATACGCCAGTGCGGGGTCGCTCCAGTCGAGCTGCTTCAGGCAGTCCAACAGCTCGGCGAAGCCGGTGCCGTAGTGGACCTGGGCGAAAAGCACCTGGTGGGCGGCCGCATGGGCCACCGAGGTGCAGGCCCCGTGGGCCACCATGGCCCGGAAGGCATACTCCCTGATTTCGCGGACCGCGATACGTACGATCCGGTCCTCGGCGCCGGTGCCGTCCATGTGTTCCCTCGTTTCGACGTGTTCCTGGGTCACTGCCACCATCATGCATCCTTTCCGACAAAGACCTTGTCGAAAAGGTCGAGCCAGTTTTCGCCGAGCACCCCGCGGATGGTGGACTCCTCGAGCCCCACCCGTTCCAGGCCTTCGGTCAGTTGCGGGAAGTCCTCCGGGCCGGCAAACCAGTGCGGCCAGGCCGGCCATTCGGGGGCGGGCTGGGTCGGCGGCTGCCAGCGCCCGTTGCGCAGGTACCCGACGTAGTCCTGGCCCCAGTTCCGGGTGCAGTCGCTGCCCAGCCCGACGCGACCGGGCCCGTGTTCGTCGACCAGGCGGGCAACCATCGTGCAGAACTGCTCAAGGCTCGTCTTCTCCCCGCCCAGCACGATCGGGTACAGGCAGGCCCCGATCATTCCGCCGCGATCGGTGACGGCACGGATGACCTCGTCGGGTTTGTTCCGCGGGTTGTCCACGAACCAGGTGGGATTCGAATGCGTGATGGCGATCGGGGCCGACGAGGCCTCGACGGCGTCCAACGAGGTGCGGTTGCCGACATGCGAGAGATCCACCAGCATGCCCACCCGGTTCATCTCGGCGATGATGTTGGCGCCGAAACGGGTTAGACCGGAGTCCGAGGGTTCGTAGCAGGAGCCGCCGACCAGGTTCTGGATGTTGTAGGTCAGCTGGGCGATGCGCACTCCCAGTTTGTGGAAGACCTCCACCATCCGGAAGTCGTCTCCGAAGGAGCTGGTGTTCTGCAGCCCCATCAGCACCGCCACCCTGCCCTCGGTCTTCGCCCGGCGGATATCCGCGGCGTCGTTGGCGAGGAAGGCCAGGTCGGCGTTGCGGGCGGTGAGCTGGTACCAGTCGCCGATTTCCTGCAGCGTTTCCATGGGCCCGTGGTAGACGGCACAGGTGGCGTTCACGCCGCTGACGCCGCCGTTGATCAGTTCCTGCAGGACCGTGCGGTCCCAGTTGTTGATTTGCAGGCCGTCGACCACGGTGGCCTGTTCATGAAGGGTGCTCATGCCTGCACCTCCTGGGTGGGCCGCTTGGTGAAGAGCCAGTCGTCGGTGATGCTGCCGTCCTTCAGGTCGGCGATCCGCGGACCGCCGGAGAGCAGTGTCACGCGCAGCCAGTCGGTGGATTGCGGTGTGTAGTTCTCCATTCCGTAGACCGAGAGTTGGTAGCGCTGGACGTTCAGCGGCAGGAACTCGGCGCCGCGCAGGTTGTCGTGGACCTCGCCGTAGGGAAGCGGTCCGATGTTCTGGACCCGGGCGGTGAACTGGCGGTGCCAGGGGTGGGAGAGCAGGAATTCGGCAACGCTGGTCCCTGCTTCGGCCTCCAGGAGGTCGCGGCGAAGCTCCGCTACGGCGCGGGCGATGTCGACGCCGTGTTGGACGTTTTCACCGGGATCCCGTCCATGCACTCCCCTGCGTGGTTCCTCGTTGTCCGCCGAGGAGAACCAGAAGAAACGGTTCTGGGCAGGGTCGGCGAAATCGTGGTCGGCCACCCACTCGTAGTCCGTGTCGATGAGGGTTGCCAGTTCCGCGCAGCTCATGCCCGGTGCCAGCGGCCTGGACTCATCGCAGCGTAGCCCGGCTTCAACTTCCGCATCGAGGTCGCCGGTCAGTTCGGTGAGGATCGTGGCGACGATGCCGCGCTCCTCGGGCCCGGAGGCGGTGGCTGCCTCGTGCAGGGCTTCCCAGATCCGGTTCGTTGCGGTGCCGCCGAAGCTACCGGTCGAGGACCAGTGGCGCAGGTCCTCCAGCAGCGGGCGCACACGGTCGGCCAGTTCGGGACCCGGCAGGAACGGCTGGGATACGTCCAGATCCTGTTCCTCGAGGTATTCCATGGCCCGGTCGAACAGCTCAAGCACCCGGACCACTTCCGGGTCCGTGGTGTCGGTGGTGCGGGCGGTGACCTCGGCCAGCGGCAGCTCGCGCAGTTCGGCCCACGCGTTGAGCACCTCGGGGTGGTTGATCGCGTAGGGCACCATGCCCAGGCCGGTCGCGTTGCCCATGCCGAGGTAGTGACGCCATCCCCCGGTCAGGGTGGCGGCATCCGGGTTCCGGTGGGCGGCGCAGGCCTCGACGAGGTTGTAGCTGAATTCACGCAGCAACCAGGCCGAGAGCATGTGGGCCCGGTAGGGGGCGGAGAAGGGGTGGGTGTCGGTGAAGTGTTCGAAATCGGCCAGTCCACATTTGCCGTTGCTGTAGAAGGCAGTGCTGCGGATGACGTACGGGGATCCACCGAATTTCGCGCTTTCAGGCTGCTGGCCGCCGGCGAGCCGGTCGACCACGTATTCGAAGAAGCGTTCGCTGCGGTTGGCGCGGGTCCAGATGATCGAGCCGGGTTCGGCGCGCCCGCGTTCCTGCAGCGGGACCTGGGTCTGGAGCCGGGCCAGCCGCTCTTCGTCGACGGTGCCCTCAACCAGGGCTGCGGTGATGTCCCACGCCTTGGCGGTCACCCGGTCGGTGTGTTCACGGGTCTTCTGCGAGAAGATGACGAAGCTGAACGTCATGGATTCGGCGCGGATCCGGTAGACGGCGTCTCCGCAGCCGGCGGCGTCGATGTCGAAGTGGGTGCGCTTGATCTTCCACCCCTTGGCCACGGCACGGCGGATCATGGTGCGGATGAAGCTGTGCCGGGTGGCCCGGGCGCCGCCCATGTCGGCAGGGTCCATCACTTCACGAGCGGGACGCAGCTCCGACGGCGACGGCAGCTGGACTGCCGGTTCACTGATCGATGCAGACATTTTTTAGGCTCCTTCCGGTGCCAGCCGGAGGTAGGCCGTCTTGGTGAGGGTGAAGAAGTCTGCCGAAGCGTCGCTGTTCTGCTCGCGCGGGCCCGGCTGCGAGGAATCGCGCAGACCGCCGAAGGGAGCATGGACCTCGGATCCGGTGGAGGGGCCGTTGACCTTGATCAGCCCGGCGACCAGGTCGTTGAGGCAGCGCCGGATGGAGCGCTCGTCGCTGGTGAACACTGAGGCGGTCAGACCGAAATCGGTATCGTTGGCCAATTCGATGGCTTCGTCCAATGAATCGGCGCGCAGAAGGGTCGTCACGGGCCCGAAGACCTCTTCGTGGCAGATGGTCAGTTCACGGGTGCCGCCCAGGAGAGTCGGGGCCACGTAGTGGCCTGGTGCCTCGGGAATCGAGGCGCGGGCGAGGACCTTCGCTCCTTCGGTTTCGGCCTGCTCGACCGCCTGGTCGATATCGCGGCGCGCCCGCTCGGAGACCACTGGTCCGATGCCGGCTCCTTCGTCCGTGCCGGCTGCGACGTTCAGTGCGTTGAAGCGCTTGATGAGTTCGTCCCGGAGCTGGTCGTGGACGGCTCCGACGGCTATGACGCGGCGAGTGGCCGTGCACTTCTGTCCGGTGCTGCCGGTGGCCGCGGCGGTGATGAAATCGGCGGCGCTGGGAAGATCGGCATCCGGCAGCACGATGGCTGCGTTGTGCCCGCCGAGTTCCATTTGCAGCTTCGCTCCACGCAGGACCGTCTTTTCGCGGATCTGGTGTCCTACCTCCACGGAGCCGGTGAACGTGACCGCCTCGGCCCGGGGATCGGCAACGAGTTCCGAGCCCAGTGCTCCGGGGCCGAGCAGCAGGTTCAGCACACCTGTCGGGACTCCTGCTTCTTCGAGGATTTCGGCGAACAGCACGGCCGTGGCCGGGGTGTCGCTGGCGGTCTTCCACACGACCGTGTTGCCCCAGAGCAGAGCGGGGGCGATCTTCCAGGCGGGGATCTGCAGCGGGAAGTTCCAGGGGGTGATCACCGCGACGGTGCCCAAGGGCCGGCGGATCGTGCGGACCACTTCGTCCGGGTTGGCAGAGGGGTAGACCGCTGCGTTGGAGCGGCGTGCCGAACCCGCGTTGTAGTACAGGGTCTCGATGGTGGCACCGACTTCGCCCCGGGAGTCAGCCAGGATCTTGCCCTGCTCGCGCGTCATGAGTTGTGCGGCTTCTTCGGCCCGGCGGCCGAGGATCTCGGCGGCGCGGCGCAGGATGTTTCCGCGGGCGATGATGCCGAGCCGATCCCATCCGGCGGCAGCCTGTGTGGCCGCGTCCAGGGCCTTGTCGAGGTCGGCGGACGTTGCTGTGGCGTACTGCGCCACGACTTCCTCCGGCAGCGCCGGGTTGGAGCTGGTGGCAGCCGTGCCGCTTCCTTCCACCCACTGGCCGTTGATGAGTTGCTTCAGGCCAAGGGTCTGTTGTCCGGGGTTGTTCACGCTGGTGCTCCTTCGTGCTGCGGTGGTGCTCGTCATATATCTGAGGCTACGGTTCTATTTGATCGGTGTGAAGTATCTATTGCTTATGTATTGATCATCAATAACACTTAGTTCATATGGAGATCCGTCAGTTGCGCTATTTCATCGCGGTGGCCGAGGAAATGCATTTCAACCGGGCGGCAGCACGCCTGCACATTGCCCAACCGGCACTGAGCCAGCAGATCCAACGGCTGGAGCGGGAGCTGAAAACCATGCTCTTTGCCCGCACCACCCGTTCGGTGGAACTGACCGAGACGGGCAAGGTACTGCTGGTGGCGGCCCGCCGGGTGATCATGGAGTCCGAGGACGCACTGCGCAGCATCGAACAGGCAGTGGAGGGCCGCACCGGCACACTGCGGGTCGGCTTCGTCGGATCCGCGGCACTGAACCTCATCCCACGGATCGTTCCTCCGCTGCGCCAGATGTATCCGGATCTGGCGCTCGAACTGCACGAACTGACCACCGAACAGCAGCTCAGTTCCTTGGAGGCGGGGAACCTCGACGTGGGCATCGTGCGCGACGTCGAGTCCCTTCCCGGCATCACAGCCCGCGAGCTGACAAGGGAACCGTTGATCGTCGCCCTTCCGGAAGACCACCCGCTGGCCGGCCAAACCACGCTGGCACTCACCAATCTCGCCGAGGCGGGATTCGTGGTCTTCCCCCGCCAACAGGTCTCACGTCTCTACGACGTGATCTCCGCCTTGTGCCTGCAAGCTGGGTTCCGGATGCGCGTGGCTCAGGAAGCCGTACAGTTCCCGACGATTCTGGGTTTGGTCGCAGCAAAGACGGGTATCGCCGTGGTGCCGGAGGGAATGCGTGCCCTGCAACTTCCGGGGCTCCGCTACGTGCCCCTGGCGGACGAGGCGGCCACCTCCACCATTTC
>RCNJ01000482.1_pt1 | contig 14656 bp, 15 predicted proteins | sample 2041171 | NCBI WGS metagenome assembly RCNJ01 (sample SAMN09708213, study PRJNA481090) | feces metagenome | biome: feces | host: Pygoscelis adeliae | place: Antarctica: Rookery Lake | collected 2010-03-01 | reverse complement strand
CACGAAAGTTCAAGCGCAAAATCAATTAAAGCACTTCGTTAAGGATAACGATTTAAATTCTGATGATTTTTCACTTATTGAAGGTGATATCACACAACCAAACATAGGCCTTCAGTCAAGTAACAATAAGTTCTCAGACACAATTACACATGTTTTCCATTTAGCTGCTGTTTATGACTTAGCTGTTCCAGAAGAACTCGCTTATCAAGTGAATGTCGTTGGAACAGAGAATGTTAATATTTGGGTCCAAAACTTACCCCACTTAAAACGGTACATTTATTTTAGCACTGCATATATTTCTGGGAAACGTGAAGGGACAATTTATGAAACTGATTTAGTTCATCATGAGCCCTTTAAAAATCACTATGAAGAAACAAAATATATAGCGGAAGTTAGTGTCGAAGCTTTAAAGACTAAAGTCCCACTTACTATTATTAGACCAGGTGTTGTTAAAGGTAATTCTATAACTGGTAAAACAATTAAGTTTGATGGCTTATATTTCTTATTAAATGTTTTTGATAAACTAAAATTCCTTCCTATTATTCCAATGATTGGAAATGAAGAAGTCGAGGGAAATTTTGTACCGAGTGATTATGTTATTAAAGCAACGAGCTTCTTAGCAATCAATGATATCGGAATTAATAAAACATATCATTTAACCGATCCAAACCCTTATTTAATGTCGGAAATTTATACATTACTATTAGCTGAATATTTAAACCGAAAACCTACTTTTTATATTCCAAGCTCATTAACTAAACAAGCCTTAGCCTGCTCTAGTATGCGCAAATGGCTAACAGTAGAACAAGAAGCCATTGATTATTTTATTTATGATACACAGTACGATACAACACTTGCTCAACAAGATTTATTATTAGGTAATATTACATGTCCAGATTTAAAAGATACATTACCAAGTATGATTGAGTTTTATCGTAAGTATAAAGATGATTCTAAAAAACAGATAAACATAACTTAATTCCAAAATTTATTTTAAACATATTCAGACGCTTTCAGTTATACTAGTTTAAGTAAGGTGGGAATATTTATGTCACAGAAACAAAAAAAAGCACGTATTTTTATTGTTTTTTTAGTTATTATGGTTGTCGCAATTATTGCAGCTGGCTTATTCTTCACTTGGCTCATTATTGAAGACGGCGAAAAAAATAAGGCATCTTCTTTTGTTGAACCAAAACAAGCATATGTTATTACCCAAGAAAAAACAGACTTAGAAAAGTCTGTTTTTTTAATTTATTTTAATTATAATAAAATCAGTATCTTCTAACGCAAGAACATCATGTACTTCATTAGGCTCCATTTGAAGTACATTTTCAGTTGTAACAATGACCTTTTTACCTTCAAGATTAAACTCTACACTACCTTTTCTCACTATAATAACGACCATTTCTTTTGCATGATGTTCACTAAGCACTTCATCTTTTTTCATTTGAACATTAACAAACTGTGCATTATCGAATTTAAGAAACCTCTCCGCATGTTTTGATTGATCTATTAGTACGTCTTTTGTTTGAATTAATTCCAATTCAACTCATCCTCTCCATTATAAAACTTCAACTAATAAACCTTCTTTTGTTAATAACTCTTCATAGTAAGTGTCTTGACCTAATGAATATATTTTATCACACAGTTGCTTAATTTCATCCATATCATGCGAAATATAAATCATTGTGATGTTTTTATCCGTTACTAATTTTTTTAAATAATTTGCAATCTCCTTTTTAGACTTCAAATCAATTCCTACTGTCGGCTCATCTAAGAGTAGTAATTCTGGCTCATGGATCAGTGATATTGCTAAGTTTAACTTTCGCTTCATTCCACCAGATAATGTTGATACTTTTTCATGCCATTTTGTTAAGTTCATCTCGACACATAACTTTCTCAGTTTCTCTTCTGATTGTTTTTTCCAAGATAACTTCTCAAAAAATAACATATTTTCTTTAACAGACAAATGCTCCCAAATAGCTATTTCTTGAGGTACATAACCAATTCTTTTACGAATTTTCTTGATATCTTTTTGATAATTAAATTCTTTATATTTTAAAATACCACTGGTTGGTTTGTTTAAAGTTGCAATAATATTTAATAAAGTGGATTTTCCTGCGCCATTTTCTCCAACGAAACCAATGATTTGACCTGGGTCAACCTTCAAATCGATTGACTCTAGGACGACATTTTTACCATACTTTTTATGTATCTTACTTAATTCAAGCATTATTTTGCCCCTTCCTTATCGACCAAATAAATAACAGAAGTGCAGTAATAATTATACCTAGATAATATATTCTGTTTTGTAAAATTAATGTGAATGGATTTAACACGTCCACAAATATTGAGCTCGAGATTAATTGATCTATCGGAATAAATAAACCACTAACCACTGTTACTAAAAGGACAGCTCCTATAGCAAAAGCATAATAGGAAAAGGCTTGTTTAAAACGTGTAGCAATTAAAAATATAATTCCATTGATAGAAAACTGAAAAGCAATTAAAGCTAGTAGTGATATTTTAATATCTAATAGAGCTAAACTAATTAAGCTTATAACAAACATCACAGCATTATAAAAGAATAAATTATAAAGCAAGTAACGCTTATAACTCCCTTTTAAAAACGGGAACCTTTTCACAATGGGACTTGAAGATTCTTTAATGACCCAATCAAACAAGAGAAATGCAGCTAACACATAACTAATCAGCCAAACAGATATCGGTTTAACAAGCGATTCTTGAGTTTCTGTCGCTTTTAAATCATTATAAACCAAACTTGTTTCGAGTAAGTTTTCACTTGCTTCCTTTTCTATACTTAGTTTAATGTATTCATTTAAATCGATTGTCGTTGCTTGATTATATTCAGCATTTAAACTAGTTAATTCATAGAATCCTTTTGATCTACCTGCATCTTGTTGAATATAGGAAGTGATTGTTTCTGTGATTGGAATAAATGCGAGTGATAAATCCGATTCATACGCTTCAATTAACCTATTCCTTCCACCACGTTCAATTTGGCGTCCATATCCTGACTTAATCACAAATACAGCTTCTAATTCATTCTTTTTTAATTGATTTAGTGCTTCTTCTTTTTCTAAATCAACGACTCTAAGATAATCTGTCGTTTTAATTGATTCGGTGAGTGCTTGAGACCGTTCGGTATCTTCTTCCTGGATAACTGAAATGGGTAATTTAGTATCTGATTCAACCGCAAGTACTAAATAATTAATCGTAAATGTAAAAAGTAACGGAAATAATAACCAAAACATAACATGAATCCAATTATATTTTAAATGAATTAAACGCGTTTTAAATATATTATTCATCAGCGCATCCGCTCCTTCCAAGTTGCTATACAAGCGAAGACAATAAATAATACACTTACTAAAATAAGTAGTAATTTATATTCCACATAAAAACGCTCTTCAAAAATAACTTCTTGCAGCCAATAAAATGTATGATTAAATGGTAAGTATTCTAAAAAGACTTGAATCCTTACCGGGAAATAAATAACCGGAATTAATGCACCACTTAAACCAATTAAAATAAATGTGGCGATTAATTGGCTAAATAACCTCACATAATCTGATTTAAATAATAATTCTAGTAAGGCAAGCACAAGTAGGTATATCAAACTCATCAGACTTATTAAACCAAGCATTCTAAAATAATCTTCTAATTCAAAATCAAAAGCAAGCTGATTAGTTAACACCAAAAATGTACCACTACTTAAAATTATCGTACCGAATAAAGTAACGCTTAAACGTGCAATAATCTGTTGCAATTTAGTTACACCATATAAATTAATTCGTGTTTCTAGACGCTCCGGTATTCCTCGATATAAAAAGTTATAAATTATAAATAGCCAAGTAATTAAAACGATAAACCAAATAGCAATCGCATAATAATCATTTGGAGACGTCGTTTGATGCTGTGTAATTTTTTCTTTACTTAACGCTTTATCCTTTCCTGTTGTATATAGTAAAAAAGACGTGAATTGCTTAAATAAGTATTCTTGTCTTTCTCCTGGTAACATATTTAGCTCTTTAGCACGATCATTTAATAATAATATATTTGCTTGTGATGTATTAATGTGACGCATCAAACTGTCTATTAACTCTTTTGTAATTTCACTTTCTGCTTTCCGTCTTGAATTACCTACTACTCGGACTTCTACTGAAACACCTTCATATAAATTCAATATAAAATCATCTGGGAAGATGATGTAACTACTTAATTCATTTTCTTCAATTGCTTTTTCCGCTTCACTTTCTTCTATATTCGTTATTTTAATAATTTGATCAAAACTTGACTCATTCGCTAACATGTCAGTAACTAGCTGTGTCTCTTCTGATTTATCTAAATCAACCAAGCCTATTTCTAAAGGGTTTTCTTCGGAGGGTAATAAGTAAGTGGCGATTAAAAATACACTTAAACCGATTAATATAATTGGAAATAACAAAAGAAGAGACAGCGTTAACCACTGCCTCTTAAGTTGAATCAAATTATTTTTAATAAACAAATTTATAAAGTGCATCTCACACCCTACCAATCTTCACCTATGTTTATTCAAATTGTTGCATCACTAACCATTGTGTAAACTGATTAGTAACGTCTGTTTCAAAGTATTCCATGACTTCTTGACCAGACATCGCGCCTAAATCTTTTCCTTCTTCTGGATCAACTTCTGCAACTTCTTTAATTTGTTCTCCAGTTACATCTAAGTTTAAAATAAATAAGTCGCGCGCTAGTCCTTGTGCTTCTAAAGCAAAACTATGATTTGATTTCATTTGATCTTTTTCATAAATTGCTTGACCATCCCAATGAAATTTCCCTATTTCTGTTCCGCTTTCTGATAACATAAATGTCCGGTCAAAGTCCGTTTGATCTCCATCTACCTTTTCATCTGAAAGATAACTAAGTTGTACATCTGTCTCATCTGAGTCTGATGTCATATTAAGTGAAATATCATCGTTATAACTTGAATCTTCTTCTGTTAACATTCCGACTAAGTTTAATTCAACAGAATCATTTTCACTTCCAAAGGTCATCTTATAATCTAATGAACTTTCTTTTTTATCAATCACTTGATTACCCATTACCTCAAGTGTACCTGAATCTGCACCTTCACCTAGCTCAGTTATAAACTCTCGATTTACAACTACATTATCTTTCACCCAGACATTAGATGTTAATCCTTCTGGCATTTTAAGATCAGATACTGATTCTTTCGCTTCAGATATATCACTTTCAAAATCTGTTAACATTTCTTCTGTTGTTAAACCATCTTGTTCTTGTAAAGCTAACGCATTATATTCTGATTCTAACATTTCTTTCGCACGTTCATCTGTTTCTAACTTCTCAAAAACTTTTGTTAAAATTGATTGTACTTCATCTTCTGTTAAATGCATAGAAATCTTTTCTGCCTTTAATTTTTCTCCATTAACTTCAGTTTTTTCAGATTTTGATTCAAAAGCTGAGTCTGGAATCTCTTTATAAATCAACATGCCGTATTCTTTCTTTAAGTATTCTAAATCTTCTTCTGAAAACCCTTGTGATTGTGTTTCAAATAAATCAGCAAAATTAATTTCTGTCTCTTCATCAATAACTCCCGGTTCAATTTCATTAATTAAAGAAGCAATATCCTTATCATGAATCATTAGTTGTTCATTTAAGAACGGTAAATCCACTGTTAACTTATCTTGATTTAAATAAAAGTTAAAGTCTTTTAACGATATTCCAGCTACATCTGCATTTAATGTCGCATTAAGTTGCTGATTAGGTGTGTCTGACTCCGTTAATATTTGTATTGTTGAATTATTAACAATATCACCAATATCAAACATTTCACTTAGCATTGCGTTATTTGGATCATTGTACTCACCTGATATGTCTAAACTTGATTTAGTGGGTTTTTCTTGAGTGATTTCTAACCAATCAAGTTCAGTTTCATACCTATCGTCTATGTAATCGCCCATTTCATCTAGCGTTTTTCCTTCTGCTAGAAAATATTGTTGTTTAAGTGAAACGCCACCCATAGCGAAAAAGATAACCACACCAATAATCACGATAATAAGCCCGATAATAAGTCCTAACACACCTTTGGATAATCCAGTTTTTTTAGGCGTTGTAGCTTCTGAATCCACCATTTTTTATCGCTCCTTTTATTTAATCTTTTGTTCCTTTATACCATGTAGGCTTTTTACGGTCAATCATCCTTATATTTTATTTACTTAGATATAAATTTATATTGTAAACGTCACCATATCTAATGTATGATGTAAAGACACAGTTTTCAAGTGTGTCTAAAAATATAAAAAGGAGTGTTAAAATGGAGCATGTTATTTCAGGTTGGTCGTTATTTTGGTTGCTCGTTCCAATGCCATTATTAATTTTATTATCAATCATCACTTTATTTACGGAAGGTAGGAATAAAACATGAACTTACCTACACTGATTACCTTTATTGTCTATTTAGTTGGTATGCTCGCTATCGGTATAGTCATGTACAGACGTACACAAGATTTATCTGACTATGTTCTTGGCGGAAGAACACTTGGTCCAGTTGTAGGCGCTTTAAGTGCTGGTGCTTCAGACATGAGTGGTTGGCTAATATTAGGGTTACCAGGCGCCATTCTTGCCACAGGTATTTCAGAAGCTTGGCTTGCGATTGGACTTGCAACAGGGGCATATTTAAACTGGCAGTTTATTGCAAAACGTTTACGTGTTTATACAGAAGTTGCTAGTGATTCAATTACGATACCAGACTTTTTAGAAAATAGGTTTAAAGATAAATCAAGATTATTACGTGTTATTTCAGCACTTGTTATTTTATTATTTTTCACTTTTTATACATCATCAGGTATGGTCGCAGGAGCAAAATTATTTGAAGCTTCATTTGGACTATCATACATACCAGCACTTTGGATTGGTGTTATAGTCGTCGTTACATATACGTTCTTAGGTGGATTTTTAGCAGTTGTTTGGACAGATTTTATCCAAGGAACACTGATGTTCTTAGCACTTATTGTCGTACCACTAGTTGCTCTTAGTCAATTAGGCGGTTGGAATGAGACTGTTCAAGCAGTTGGTAATATCGATCCATCACGTTTAAACATGGTTAAAGGTGTTAGTGCAATAGCCATAATCTCTTCATTAGCTTGGGGACTTGGATATGTTGGTCAACCACATATCATTGTACGTTTTATGGCACTTCGATCAGCTAAAGATGTACCTAAAGCAAGATTTGTTGGAACAACTTGGATGATTTTAGGCTTATATGGAGCTATAGCTACAGGGTTTGCTGGTCTAGTATATGTTAGTACAGCTGATGCAGCGTTGTTTACAAACTTAGGTCTCGAAGTTGTTACAGAAAATGGCGTTCAAATGTTAGGTGATCCTGAGAAAATATTTATTGCCTTTTCTCAAATTTTATTTCACCCTATTGTTGCAGGGCTATTATTAGCTGCTATTCTTTCAGCAATTATGAGTACAATCGACTCTCAGCTACTTGTTTCATCTTCAGCTGTTGCAGAAGATTTCTATAAAGGATTCTTTAGAAGAAATGCAACAAATAAAGAACTAGTTTGGACTGGACGGATTGCAACTGTTGTCATTGCTTTAATTGCAGCACTCATAGCAACGAATCCCGAAAGTTCTGTTTTAGAACTTGTAAGTTATGCTTGGGCAGGTTTTGGGGCTTCCTTTGGACCGATTATTCTTTTAGCTCTATTTTGGAAAGGTGTCACAAGAAATGGTGCTCTAGTTGGTATTATCCTTGGTGCAGTTACTGTTATTGTATGGGGAGATTTCCTCTCAGGTGGAATTTTTGATTTATATGAACTCTTACCTGGATTTATCTTTAACTTAATTGCTACAATCGTAATAAGTCTATTTGGAAAACCAGATCCAGCAGTAGAAGCTGAATTTAATGAAACTCAAAGACGTTTACATGAATAATAACAAATAGCCACTTACAAGGTTATTTTAATAAAAAAAATACTACTTATTTCTTTTTTAGAGTCAGGTTCAGTAATTGAACCTGGCTTTTTTGTTTAGGATTTTACTCTTTAATAAATAAAATAAGAGGCGCTTAATCTATTATGATTAGCGCCTCAAACAATATCTTAATTAATATCCTGTACCTTCTTCACCACTTACAATTGCAATCCCAGCACTTGCACCAAGTCGTGTTGCTCCTGCTTTAATAAGTAGATTTGCTGTCTCTGAATTTCTTACGCCTCCCGATGCTTTAACTCCGAGTGTTGGTCCCACTGTTTTACGCATTAACTTAATATCTGCTTCTGTTGCACCGCCAGGACCAAATCCAGTTGAAGTTTTTACAAAGTCTGCACCAGCTGTTTTACTTAATTCGCACGCTCTGACCTTTTCATCATCAGTTAAAAGTCCTGTTTCAATAATTACTTTAACGATTGCTTGCGTTTTAGCCGCTTCGACAACAGCTTCTATATCTGATTTTACCGCTTCATCATTATTCGATTTGAGTTCCCCTACATTAATAACCATATCGATCTCAGTCGCACCTGAAGCTATCGCATCTCTTGATTCTGCTACTTTAGTGACTGTTGTTGACGCTCCGAGTGGGAATCCTATGACTGTCGTTATTCCTACCTCACTACCTTCTAAAGCTGCTTTAGCAGTTCTAACCCAATAAGGGTTAATACAAACTGTTTTAAATCTATATTCTTTTGCTTCCTCACAAAGTGTCATAATTTCTTCTTGTGTACTTTCTGGCTTTAATAATGTGTGATCAATATATGATGCCATTGAATCTTTTGTCATAATGCTCCTCCTCTAAAAATAGTCGAGTAAATACGTAGGCTGTAAATTTAGCAATGAATCTAATTTATTTAAACCATCATCACTGCCCTGGATTTTGTTTAACGCTTTTAAATCTTCGACTGTTTTATAGCCCATTAATAAAGCTGTTAAGTCGCTAATATTTATTGCTAAATAGTCAGTACTCTCTATATTATCAGTTTTAAAAACTTCTGTTGCTGATATCTTATACAGACCTGTATTGCTCATTAAAAAATCATCTGTTACAAATAAGTTAATAAACGAATCATTTTTAATTTCAAATGGATACTCTTTTAAAAAATTCTCAACATCAACAATTCTTGCCATAAAGTAAGGTTGTTTCTCTTGATTAAATGTCGGATCACTTACTATATAACTTAGTAAATCACTTTCATACGTAGGCAGTTTTACATCTGTAATTGTTGCTTGATGCTTCATGATAAAGTGATAGATTGATTCTTTATACGCTTGATTCGTATAAGCCATTTCTAGTACTTCTAGACGGCTATTTTGCAACTTATAAATTAAGTAAGCTTGTGGATTTTCGTTATCATCTTTAAGTAAAATCATTTCTGCTTGATCATCTGTTAACACACGTTGTTTCCACCACTTTTCATCGCGTTTAAGACCACCATTAAATCTCTGAACAAATGTTTCATACACTTGATTTAATTCACTAAGCTTAACATCATCGCGCTGAATAGACCCAAGCTTTTCCCATGAATGACGTAACTTTTCAACTGGAACTATATAATCTATACTATCAAAAGCAAACTCAAAACCAAAACGGCGATAAAATCCAGCATTAAATGGATGTAAATAAGCAAGCGTAATATGCTCATCTTGTAAGTCAGTTAAACTTCGCTTGATTAATTTTTCAGCAATTCTTTTTCCACTATACTCAGGCCAAGTAGCAACAGAACTAATCCCACCCATTGTAAATAACCTTCCTTGAATATACACTTCGAGTGGAATCATATGTAACTTGCCTGCTAATTTATCTTCTAGTTTAATCCCATAGATTTTATGTCGTTCCGCTTCTAAACATTTTTTATCAAATGCTTCTTTATCTAGTTCATACTGAAATGCATATTCAGACAACTTAAATATCTCAGGATAATCTTTTTTAGTTAAATTTAAGATATTTTTAATAATAACACCCACCTTTTTCATTTAAAAGTTTAATTAATTTAAACTTGTTCATGTCTAGTTTAGATACGTTTAGTATAGTATAATTAGATAGATTATAAATAACAAGGACGTGACAATAAAAATGAAACATATACTCGTTGTTGATGATGATGTAAATATACTAGATCTTGTTAATATTCATTTAACACGTGCGGGATATCAAGTTACTAAAGCCGAGGATGGAATTGATGCTTTAGAACAAGCTGAAAAAGCAATTCCTGATATTGCTATAGTTGATGTGATGATGCCGATAATGGATGGATTTACTTTAACAAAAGAATTAAGAGATTTATATGACATACCTGTTATTTTACTTACTGCAAAAGGCGGACTCGATGATAAAGAAAAAGGGTTTTTAGCCGGCTCTGATGATTATATTGTAAAGCCTTTTGAACCCAAAGAATTATTATTTAGAATTCAAGCCGTTCTACGTAGATATGATAAAGCAGTGGACACATTCATCACAATTGGACCCATGCTAATTAACCGACAAAACTATGAAGTGACCATTGGAAAAAAAGCACTACTTCTTCCTTTAAAAGAATTCGAATTGTTAAGCTTGCTCGCTTCGCGAATTGGACAAGTCTTTACACGTGAATTTTTAATCGAACGTATATGGGGATTTGATTATTCGGGTGATGATCAGACGCTTAATGTGCATATAAAACGTTTAAGGGAAAAAATAAAGCCCTTAACAGACTTAGTATTTATAACAACAGTCCGTGGGGTTGGTTATAAATTAGAGGTTAAATCATGAAATCTCTTTACGCAAAATTTATCTTTTTTACAATAATTATTATGTTAGGTAGTTTTTTCCTAGCTTTCTTAGGAGTAAATGCCTTTTATCAGTATTCATTAAAAGATAGTAATAATGAAAAAAACATGGATATTGCTGTTGATGTAGCGACATTTATCGAAAAGAATGAATCGTTAGATTTAAATGAATATTTTGAGTTACAAGCCAATACAGGCTATAAATTTTATGTTGTTGACGAAGCTGATAATGAGAATTTTTATGGGAATGAATTTAGGGCGAAAAACTTATCTGATAAATCAATTCAATCAGTCTTAGATGGCAGTCCTTATCACGGTATGCGCGACTTACCTAAAGCAACATTTGTGACCGGTTTTTTCTCAGATGAACTGATAAACACAGTAGGCGTCCCTTTTAAATTTAAAGATGAACAATACGCTTTATTCTTAAGACCTGACATAAAATTGCTGTTTAGTGAAATTCACTATATTTTAGCGGGTATATTTGTTGGAATGGCGTTAGTCAGTTTACTAGCGATGGTATTTGTTGCAAAAAAACTAATTACACCAATTACTAAATTAACAGAAGCTACAAAACGCGTTGGTCAAGAAGAATTCCCTCAAAATTTAGACATTTCTAGAAAAGATGAAATTGGGCAACTTGCTACAAGCTTCCAAGCGATGATTCATAAGTTAAGTGAAAATGATCGCTTACGTAAAGAGTTTATTAGTGATGTCTCACATGATTTTCAGACACCTTTACAAAATATTCAAGGTTATTCTGATTTACTTTCAGATGCTGAGTTGGACAGTGCTAAAAGAACCCAATACTCAAATATTATTAAAGACGAAACTGAGCGCTTATCATCTTTAACAAAACAACTCTTATTATTAACGTCACTCGATCAGCTTTCTGCACCTCTAGAATTCACAGAATTTGCATTAGATGAACAGCTTAAACAAGTCATTCATAGAAATAGGTGGAGACTTGAAGATAAAGAGATTTCACTGATGCTAGAGTTAGAATCTGTTACAATTAACGCAGATCAAGCTTTCTTAGAAAACATTTGGGAAAACCTACTCAGTAACGCGATTAAATATACGCCTAACCAAGGCGAAATTAAAGTGAGTATGAGCTCTTCTGAATTGAATAAAATCAAAGTACATTTTGAAGACAATGGAATCGGCATTGCTAAAGAACATCTCCCGAACATTTATGAACGCTTTTATCGGGCAGATGCAGCGCGCCATCGTGATATTGAAGGAACAGGACTTGGCCTTTCAATCGTTAAACAAATTACAGAATTACATGGTGGATCCATCATAATAGATAGTGTCATAAAACAAGGAACGTCAATTACTATCGAGTTACCTAGATTGTAACTTAATGTTCACCTTTAGTTCATACCAGTACTTCATACTAAACTTAAGATTTAATAGAAAAGGGGAATAATTTTAATGGAAGAAAAATGGGCTTTACGCCTGATTCGTATATCAGCAATTTTTGGATTAATCGGGACATTACTCGGTTCACATATGGCAGGTGCAGGTTCTCCTGCATTTAAAGCAGTACATGCGCATATTTTACTAGTAGGTTGGTTATCAATGTTCGCGTGGGGAATCTTTTATAAAAACTATAAAGTTAAAGCAAGTAAATTAATCAGCGTCCAAGGTTGGACAGGTATCATTGGTGCAATTGGTTTAACAACAGGTATGTGGTTGCAGTTTTTACAGCCATTCGGTGAAAATAAAGCTCTATCACTGCCGTTTTATATCGGCGGAGGAACAATCCTTGTAGTAAGCTTTGTCTTATTCGCGGTTATTACTTTTAAAGTGATACCAAGTGAAGATAAATAGTACCAAATAAAAAAGCCTTTCTCGATTATATCGAGAAAAGCTTTTTTTTACTTAATTATTTTTTAAAGCTTCTGTAATTGAATCTACTGTGATTTTGTTATGTGACGCGTTCCACACTGGCTTTGAATTTTTTACTAATAAAATTTGTGGCGACTGATGTTGAACATCTAAGTCTTCACCCACCTGATTAGATACTTCACGTGTTTCACGAACCTTTACAAAGTAAGGGGCAATATCTGCTTCATTATTTTTTAAGAAAGTTTGGTATTCACCAAATGCAGCAGCACTAATCGGACAAGTTGTGCTTTGTTTGAATAGTAGTACTGGTTTTTCTTTTGATGCTTCCCATACTTTTTCTAAATCTTCTATTTCAAGTAGTTCTTGTAATTCTGCCATAATATTCCTCCTATAATTTGAATCTGTTTCTTTATTGTATGTTAGAAATACACTTTATAACAATTTATTGGCTTATAATCAATTATTTATTCTTCTTCTTTTATTTCTTCGACAAGCGTCTCTACTTCTTTCCTTGTCATTTTTTCATGACCTTTGAGCATTGTTTTCAATGTACTCTTAGCAAGTCCTAAAGGTATTTTACAAAACAGACGAATATTTCTTGTTTCAATATCTTCTAAATAAGCATCTGCTTTAGCTAAGTTATCATCTGCATAAGCAAACACATCATCACGCGTCCAATCGTCTGGAATAAACCTTACCCCACGCTCTGCGTAATCCTCGTGTTGGTTTCTTAAAATATTAACTGCTTGCAATCCCCGACCAAATCCAATTGCTAAATCATAATCGGTTTCTGTATTATCATACCACTTCCAAATATCTGATAACATAACACCTACTAGCCCTGCAACATAATACGTATAGTCATCTAAATCTTCTTTTGTATGAATTTCCCAATCTTTTTCAACCCAATCAGCCATACCACCAGCCATTTCTGCAGTATAAGTTCTTACACTCGTTTTAATGCCGTCTGGACACACTTCTATCCAATCAGCTAAACGTAAAGTAACTTCTGGTAATTCTGATTCATAAGGCTTAACTAATTCTTCATATGTATGTTTATCAAACTCTTTTTCACTTGTTAATAAATCACGCGTCTGACGAAGTAAGTCTGCTTTAATGTCAGCCTTCATTTCTTCATGATCTTCTATTTCATCTATCGCACGCATGCATAAATAAGCTGAACCAACGGTTAGTTTTAGGTCACGCTTTAGTAATGTAATGGGTATATAAAACGTACGACTTGTTTCTTTTAATACTTTCATTGCTTCTTTTTCTAATTTTTTCTGAGTCAACTTAATTTACCTCCTTATAAGGTTAGTTTAAGTATAACAAACTATTGACTATTTTTCTTAAAATATGTTTTTTATTTTAATTATTTTTATAAGTGAAATCAGTTTCTGTTTTTTCTTAAAGTATTCAGATACTTAAATACTTTGTTGTAGCTTACGCTCACTTCTTCTTACTCTATGACCAATAATATTTACAATAGCAACACTTGAAACAGCAATGAAACCACCAAGCAGTGACAATCCACTAGGTAATTCATTTAACCAAAGCCAAGCAATCAATATCGCAAACACTGGCTCTAAATAGAGCATTGGTGATAATTTAGTAAGATCCCCTCTTGAGGAGGCAATCGCCCAAGCAGCATAACATACTGCTGCTGGAAATATACCAACATAAATAGCAGATAAATTTGCTTCAAGCGTCGCTCCTTGAATATTACCCCAAAGACCTGGTAAGAAAATAAACAACGGAACTGTTCCTGCCCAGGTAAAGTAAGCTGTTAATTCAATCGGATGATAACGCTGAAATAATGGTTTTTGATAAACGAAAAAAACCGAAGCTGCAATAGCAGCAATAATGACAATGAGGATTCCTTTAGAAAAAATAAAAGTCTCGCCTGAAGATGACCCGATTGTAATTAAAGTTATTCCTATAAATCCTACTCCTAAACCTACCCAACCAAACCACTCCATTTTTTCTTTTAAAATAAATATAGCAATCAAGG
>RCNJ01000644.1_pt1 | contig 14663 bp, 14 predicted proteins | sample 2041171 | NCBI WGS metagenome assembly RCNJ01 (sample SAMN09708213, study PRJNA481090) | feces metagenome | biome: feces | host: Pygoscelis adeliae | place: Antarctica: Rookery Lake | collected 2010-03-01 | reverse complement strand
CCAAACATGATTCATGAAATTGTTGGTGCGATCGAAAATGAGTCAACTCACCCACTTGCTCGTGCTCTAACAACTTTTAGTTTAGAAACACTTAAGCAAGATAAATTTTCCGTTGATGTTTCTAATATGAAGACTATCTCTGGTAAGGGTGTCATTGGAACGGTTAATCAAGAAGAATGGTTCGTAGGTAAAGAAAATTTAGCAGAAAATAATCCGAATCCATTTTATGGTGATCAAGTAACTGAACTTGCAACTGGTGGTAAAACAGTTGTGTTTGTTAGTCATAACGATAAAATCGTAGCGCTTTATGCTCTTAAAGATACAATAAGAAAAGATGCTGTCAAAGCGATTAAAACACTTAATAAACGTGGTATAAAAACTGTCATGTTAACAGGTGATAATGAATTGACAGCTCAAGCAGTTGCAAAAGAAACTGGCATTGAAGATTACGTTTCAGAATGTTTACCTGATGCAAAGGTTACGGAAGTAAAAAGATTAATGAAAGAAGAAGGTAAAGTTGCGATGATTGGTGACGGTATTAATGACGCGCCTGCTTTAGCCACTGCTGATTTAGGTATTGCAATGGGAGAAGGTACTGATGTCGCATTAGAAACTGCCGATATGGTTTTAATGAAAAATGACCTAGCTAAAATTACAGATACAATTGATTTATCAAAAAGAATGAATCGGATAGTTAAACAAAACATCTACTTTTCATTAACAGTGATTGGCGTACTAATCATTTCAAACTTTGTCCAAGTCATTGACTTACCATTAGGTGTTATCGGACACGAAGGCAGTACAATTCTTGTTATTTTAAATGGATTAAGACTCTTACAACATTAAATATAATAAAAGCCCACATGATTAACTCTAAAGTTAATCATGCGGGCTTTATTTATTTTATATCTGATATTCAATTTCTGGGTGATATACTTCTTCATTATGTTTTTTAATTAAAATCGCATTAATAATTCCACCAAGGATAATAACTATTCCTGTTAAATAGAACCATAGCATTAGAACAATAACTGTTCCAAGGCTTCCGTATGTTGCTGAGAAATTTCCTAGTGTACTTACATAGTAGGAGAATCCAAGCGAAACAATTTGCCAACTAAATGTAGCAAATATTACTCCCCAAAATGCTTCACGCAATTTTATTTTCTTGTTTGGACCTAAAGTGTAAAGAACGTATAACACAATAAAGAGGATTACTGAAGAGATCGTCCATCTTAATGCATTCCACACTTGAAGAAATCCATCTGAAAGATTTACAAATGAAAACACAAACTCACCAATAGATTTACCAAAGATTGGTAGTAATAAAGCAATTGCAATCGTCACAACAAGTGCAATCGTCAAGCCTATTGATATAAGCTTACTCATAACAAACGACCTATCTTCTTCTACTTTATATGCTTTATTAAAAGCAGTTTGTAAAGCAGTTACACCTTTAGAAGCAGACCAAACAGCACCGATGATACTGATTGATAAGAGCCCACCACTTTGATTTGATAGCAAGTTTTCCAAGTTGCTCTCAAGCATACTTGAAACTTCTGCTGGTAAATATGTATCTAGAAAGCCGAGTACTGAATCACTTTCAATGGGTAAGTAACCTAATAAAGTTACTAAAAATACGAGAAATGGAAAAAGCGATAATAGAAAAAAATAAGCGAGTTGTGCAGAAGCACATCAACATTATTAAAACGCTTAAATAATTCTTTTCCAAATTCGATTACTTTTTTCATATCATTAATTCCTTTCTACACATCAATCCAACTTTTTCTGATCTTCTTTACGAATATCATTAATAGTATTTTCAACTTGATCAACCGCGTTAAGTGTTCCGTCTAATGAATTTGCGGCACTTTCTGCAGTTTCTATTAAAGTTGATTGTATTTTTCGAATTGATTGTGCGGGGTTTTGTACAATATACCCGATTTGGTCTTTACCTAAACTTATTTGTTCAGTAACATAATTTCGCGTATCTTTACTTACTAAACTAACCACTCCACCTGCAATAGCTCCTAGAACAACACCTGTTATTAAATTTCTTTTTCCCATTATTAATCACTCTTTTCAATGTTTTGTTTTATTAATTCAATTAATTCCATAACACCCTCATGAACTAATTCATATGTGTAATTAAAATCTCCTGTGTAATACGGATCTGGCACATTTACTTCCTTAGGGTTGTTGATTAAATCTGTTAGCTTTTTAAAGATAACTTTTTCTGAAATATTTAAATCTTCTTTGATATCTTTAACATTTTGATCATCCATTGCAATAATATAATCAAAATCAACAAAGTCTGCTTGCTTAATTTGTCTAGCAGTCATGTTCTCATAAGAGATATCATAATCATCTAATATCGCTCTTGTACCTTCATGAGGTTGCTTTCCAGCATGCCAAGCAGCTGTTCCTGCTGAATCCACATGAACTTTATCTGATAATCCTGCTTTGGAAATTTCTTCACGAAATATTGCCTCAGCCATTGGTGACCTACAAATATTTCCTAAACAAACAAATAAAACATTAATCATCAAAATCAAAGCCCCTTTTCCTTCTAATCATACTATTATTCTTTAATAGCTTCAATACAATTTTCATCTTTATTTCTTACATAATTTACGTGATTACTAACAGTATAGGAAGATAGTTTTTCATTGTCTAGATTTAGGATAAATTCATGTGCTTCAAATTCATTTTTAAATGATTCATTAATCCAAGTATCTTCTAGTTTAGGCGGTAAAATTATTGGCATACGTGGATGAATCTTTTGCATGAATTCGTCTGAGTCCTTTGTTAAAATGGTGCATGAATGAATGACCTCTTCACCATCACGCCATGTATCAAATAAACCTGCAAATGCAAAAAGATTTCTATCCTCAGTTTGGATTCGCTCTGGACGTTTATCTGTACTTCCTTTTCGCCATTCGAAAAAACTATCTGCAACAATCAAACATCGCTTACGACTCATTAGCTTTTTAAAGCTTGGTAATTCATGAGCAGTTTCACTTCTAGCATTAATCATTTTAAAGCTTGATTTTGTATCTTTTGACCAAGAAGGAACAAGACCCCACTTTAAATAACCAGCATGTTTTTTTGAACCGTTATTAATCACAGCTAAAACTTTTTCTGTTGGTGCTATATTATATTGAGGTTCTGAAAAATCGAATGAATTATCAATTTCAAACCTCTGTCGAATTTTTTCTTGGTTACTTATAAGTGTATAGCGTCCACACATCTTTATCAGCTCCTAAGATAATTAATCAAGATGAATAACATGTGTTTTACCAATCATATCATGTATTCCTTGTTTTTTAGGAGTAAATGCTATGACTAAATAAATTAATTTCATAATAAATATTGTATTATAAATAAACCGACCGACAACTTCACGGAAGAATAAATCAAACCAAGTTAATTCTTTAGTACTTTCTGAGACAACTTTTAAATTAAATATCATTTTCCCTAAAGTTTGTCCTGTTAGTTTAGTCATAATTAAAAAATAACCATAATAAACGAGTCCACCAATGATTGCATTAGCACTCCAAAAGCCTAATAATGAAAAATCAGCAAAGCTATCTAAAAATGATAATGGACTTGTTAAAAGACCACTTATACTAAAAATAACAATCACATCAATTAAATAAGCCCATAGACGCATCCAAAAACCTGCATAGCGAGGTTCAGCTTTTATTATACTTGTAGTTTCTTCATTTATAGTGAATTTATTTTCTGAAGTAACATCCATATTAAACCCCTCCTTTAATTACTATATAAGTACATTGCACGTGGATTTTCTGAGTGGCCGAGTGATGTAATTAATTCAATTAATTGATTTTCATCACTTTTGAACATGTTTTCTGCATTCTTTAAGAAAGCACTTAAGAATACTTGTTTTCCACCATATTCAAACACTTGAGCATCTTCTAAACCTTCTGTTTCTTGTAAATCAAATAAAGTATCTTCAAATGAACCGACTTCATCAGTCAAATTATTTTCTTTAGCTTGTTTACCAGTGTAAACTCTTCCATCAGCTAGTTCTCTAACTTTTTCCTCATCCATATCGCGTCCATCTACAATTACTTGAACGAAATCATCATACATTTCATCAACCATCGTTTGTAAAATACCTTCTTCTTCATCGGTCATATCACGAGACGGTGACATAATATCCTTATGCTTACCACTTGTAATTGTATCGAATTCTACACCATGCTCTTTAGCAAATTTACCAAAATTAATACTTTGCATAATAACACCAATTGAACCTGTGACAGTTCCTGCTTCTGCATATATCTTATCAGCAGGTGCTGATACATAGTATCCACCTGAAGCTGCAGTGTTGCCCATTGAAACATACAACGGTTTTTCATATTCTTCTTTTAATGTAACTAGTTGTCTATGTATCTCAGCACTTTCTACTACCCCACCACCTGGTGAGTTAACTTTTAATACGACAGCTTCAACAGTTGGATCAGTTGCTGCATGTTCAATTGACTCTAAAAGATTTTGATATGGATTATCATCTCCAAAAACTCCTTCTGAACCTTCTTGAATCGTACCTTCTAATGATAATACTGCAATTCTCTCATTTGCACTTCCATCAGCAATAACTGTTTCATCAAAAGCATCATCAAAACCAATTGTTTGGTCTAAAACGCCACTAAAAGCAGCTATAACTAACTGAAAGCCAAGTGAGACAAATAATAATAATGCTGCTGCAACTATAGCTAACCATCTTTTTGTATTCATTAAATTCCCTCCACTATAATTTATAAACTAGTTCTTAGTTTAACATATTAACTTATACTTTGACGAGACTTGTCATTATTACTTTTTCATAAAAAAAACACTCTAGAATTAGAGTGTTTTAAGTTGTTTGGAAAACGCCATCGTCCATCTCATATAACTTTTTATAATATGAGTTTTCTTTTAGTAAGTCATTATGAGAGCCATACATCATAACATTACCTTCTTCGAGAAACATCACTTTATCCATCATTTCTGCTCCAGCTAAGTGATGTGTCACCCAAATAACTGTTTTTTCTTTTGCTCCAATGATTAAAGTTTCTAATAATTCTTTTTCTGTAATTGGATCTAAACCTATTGTCGGCTCGTCCATGATAATAATCGGCGTATCTTGAAGTAACACGCGTGCGAAAGCAATTCTTTGTCTTTCACCACCTGAAAATCGATGTCCCATCTCTTCAACATTTGTTTTCAGACCTTCTGGCAACTTTTCAATTAAGTCATTTAATTGTGCTTGTTGAATCACATCGTTTACTTCTTTTTCTGTTGCATCTGGACGTGCTATCTTTATATTATTCAAAATTGATGTATTAAACAAATGAGGTTTCTGATTCAAAACTGAGACAGCTTCTGCTAAATAGTCTGAAGTCATTTTTTCACCATTAATTTTAACTTCACCTTTATCTGGTTCTATAACACCAGCTATTAATTTAAGTAATGTTGACTTACCAGTTCCACTTTTCCCTAAGACACCTAATTTTTCACCAGGTAAAACAGTTAAGTCTAGTTGGTTAATTGCACTCTTTTCATTTACTTCATAACCAAAAGATACATTAGTTAAATTTACCTCGGCATTTTCTAAACTGCTAGGGAAATTTTCTTTTCCAGCTTCAACAATTTGCGAAGTTCCTTCAATATTATCCATTCTTGCTAATGAATCTACATAAGTAGGAATCTCTTCCACTGCTTCTGAGACAGGAATAAGCTCATCAGTTATTGTAAATGTCATAAGCACAAAAGCAGCAATTAAAGTCGCTGTAATTGAACCTTCTCCTGTTTGAATATTTGACCAAAAAAGCATTAAGATAATTGCTATACTTGCTGTGAAGCGCAATACCCCTTCTCTTAAATGATTCCATTTCTGAATTTTTTTCTCAACAGTTACTAATTCTTTATTTTCAGCATTAAATTCGTCAATTACTTCATTCTTTCTACCACTAGCTAGCCAATCCACTTGACCAAAAACACCATCTGTTAAATGACGATACATATCGCTACGTTTATGTTTTAGGTTTGTAAAATTAATTTTATTTTTCTTGTAAGATAAATAAGGCATTAAGAACAAGATAACACCTAATACAAGCATCATTAGTATCATGAATACTAAATCAAACGCTCCGATTACAACGACAAAAATTGTGTAAAGAACAAGTCCTAAAATACTTGGGAAGGCTGTTTTTATATAAAAGTCTTGTAACTTTTCAATATCATCTGAAAGTACACCTAAAATATCACCTGTTTGGTATTCTTTTTTTAAATTAAATGTTTGTGACTCAACTATTCCATAAAGACGCTCTCTTAAATTAGCAAGGACACGTAATACGACATTATGTCCAAGTAGTTTTTCCACATAGGGAAAGACTGCTTGACCAATACTAAATGCTCGAACTGCTACTACAGGAACATATACAACCAATATATTAACAGGTTGAAGTGACGACTTTGAAATTAAATAACCTGACATAAATAACAACATCGCTCCAGAAGCAATCCCAAGAAAGCCAAAGAGGATGGTTAGACTAATTTGCCCTTTATATTGTTGCAAATAAGGTTTAATCCACTTATTCAAATTAGCTCCTCCTCTTTCTGTTATTTAATAATTGATAGGCTTCACTTGTTTCAATAAGTTCTGCTTCTTTACCTTCTGCAATAATTTCGCCTTTTTCAAGCAGATAAATATATTCTAAGTCTTGCATCCAGTGGAGACGATGTGTCGCAATAACCATTAATTTATTTTTAAATAATTCTAAGACAACATTTTTAATATCATATTCTGTCTCTATATCCAAATGAGCCGTTGGTTCATCTAATAAAATAATTGGTTTATCACTTAATAATGCTCTCGCCATGGCAATCCTTTGCTCTTGACCACCACTTAAGCTTCGTCCACTATCGCCAATAAGTTCATCCATACCATCTGACAATTCATTAACAAAATCGTCTAAACCGATTTGTTCAATAACTTTTTGAACTGATGATCTACTAGCAGTAGGTTCATAAAAACGAATATTATCATAAATAGAGGCTGGGAAAATATATGGATGTTGCGGAATATAAGCAATGTTTTCAAACCAAGCTTCGTCATGAAGGGTTCTAGTTTCTTTATTATTAACTTTTATTTTTCCATTTGTTATTTCTGTACGACCTGCGAGTACGTTAATTAAAGTTGATTTTCCGGCTCCACTTGCTCCAATTAAACCAATTAATCCTTTATCAGGTAAATTTAATGTAATATCCTTTAAAAGGAAAGCATCATCAATTTGATAATTAACTTGTGATAAATTAACAGTACTGTTAGGTTGCCAAGCAAGTTCTTCAGTATAGTTAATTGTTAAAGATTTACTTTGATCTATAAATTGGTCAATATCTTGCATTGCAAGCTGGCCATCTAACGTAGCATGAAAATCCTTACCAATTTGTTTAATTGGTGAATAATATTCAGGTGCTAATATTAAAATAGTTAAAGCTGGCAATAAAATAATTCCACCGTCAATTAAACGTAAACCTAGACCTACAGCAACAAAAGCAATGGATAAACTTGTAAAGAAGTCTAATGCAAAAGAAGATAAAAAGGCAAAACTTAAAGTTTTCATTGTTGCTTTACGATAAGATTCACTCACCTCTTTAATATTCTCTTTATGTTCTTTACTCTTACCTAAATAACTTAATGTTTCTAACCCTTTTAAAGAATCAACAAAATGATTCGATAATAAACGATACGTTTCATATTGCTTGTCTGCTTGTTTCTGAGCTGCTTTTCCTAATAAAATCATAAATATAATCACAACTGGTACAGTAACTATTAATACAATTGCTGAAATAAAGTCATATAAATAAATAACTATTAATGTCGTAGTCGGAATAATAAATGTTTTTAATGTCCGAATACTAATAATTTCTAAATATGCTTTTAATTGATCTATTCCATCAATTGCAAGTGTCACTAAACGACCTGTTCCTTCATCTTGTAACGTTTGAGAACGATTTGTAAAGTAAGCACTCATTAACTCACTACGTAGCTTTGTACCTATTTCTTCTGCATAATTTTCTGCTAAATACATTTGTAATTGGTTAAGTCCATATCTCACCATAAATGCAATGACAAAAAATAACATCTCTGTGAACACTTCGGTAACCGGTATTCTATCAAATAAAAGAACTATTGCCCGAGCTAAAAAAGTAGCTTGGGCAACAATACTTATTGCTTCTAAAATAATTAAAAGCGTTAATTTTATATGAAGACTACGGCTACCAGGATAAGTTGGTAGTCCTCTTTTTCTTTTCATTAGTATTCCATCTCGTCATCTTTTGTAACTCGTTTTCTAAAGACATAATAACTCCATGCTGTATAACCTAGAATAAATGGTAACAGTGTAAGTGAGAAATATGTCATTAGTTTCAATGAATAAGCACCTGAAGCTGCGTTATAAATTGTTAAACTATTAGCATCAGAGATTGAACTAATTAGAACTCTTGGGTACATACCAATAAACACACTTGAAATTAGTAAAATAATTGTCACACTTGTTAAAGTAAATGCAATTTTATCTTGCTTTTTAACATTAAAGATAGTTGATAAGAGTAATGCTACCCATGCAAGCAGTGGAAGTATAATCCATGCTGTTCCATGATAAACAAAAATATCTGTTTTAATCATTGCCCATGCAGCAAAACCTAGCACTAAAATAAGCGTAACTGGAGCAATTGCTCTTCCTACTTTTCTTGCGCGTTCTTGTAATACACCTGTTGTTCTAAGCGTTAAGAACTGTAAACCATGTGTTGTTGTTAAACTTAAGAACATAACTCCACCAAGTAATGCAAATGGATTTAAGAAGTATAAGAAACCTGATTGCATTTCCATATCTGCATCAATCGGCATACCTGTCATAAAGTTTGCTAATACAACCCCCCATAAGACTGGCGGGGTTGCACTTCCGATAAAGATACCCCAATCCCATGTTTTGCGCCATTTCATTCCTTCCAAGTGTCCGCGGAATTCAAATGCGACACCTCGAACAATTAAGACGAGTAACATAAAGACTAGTGGAATATAAAATCCACTAAACATTGTTGCGTACCAATGTGGGAAGGCAGCAAACATTGCACCACCTGCAGAAATTAACCAAACTTCGTTGGCATCCCAATAAGGTCCAATCGAACTAATATAAACACGTCTTTCTAAATCATCTTTACCAAGAAATTTTGCTACCGTACCAACACCAAAGTCAAAGCCTTCAAGTACAAAAAATCCGACGAATAATACAGCAATTAATAAAAACCATAGTTGATTAAGATCCACTATTAGCACCCCCTTCAGTTTCTTTTTGATCGAATGGATCTTTTGAATCCTCGAGAGGTGGCATTTCATCAAAATCTGTTTTCTTAATATGTCTTACAAATAGATAAATCGAAAGTGCTCCTAATATTGCATAGAGTAAGTTAAATGAAATTAATGAAAATAACATCTCACCTGCTGATACAGATGGAGATATCGCATCCTCTGTTTTCATTAAACCAAAGACAACAAATGGTTGTCTACCCATTTCTGTAATAATCCACCCTGTTGAGTTAGCAATAAACGGTAAGAAGATTGCCCAGACCATTACTTTTAAATAAGCTGTCTTCTCTAAAATCTTATTTTTTCTGATTGCATAAATACCATATAAACCGAGTAAAATCATCACACTACCTGCACCAACCATTGCTCTAAAGCTCCAGAACAATGTTTTAACCGGTGGAATATAATTTCCTGGTCCATACTCTTTTTCATATCTTTCTTGTATTTGATTTAAACCTTCTAATGATCCACTGAATTCATCATATGCGAAGAAACTAAGCATATATGGTAATTCTAATGAAAGTGTATTCTCTTTCTTATCGGTATCAATGTTTGCAAGTACTGTAAACGGTGCTGGATCTTCACTTGTATTCCATTGCGCTTCTGCGGCTGCTAGTTTCATTGGTTGTGCTTCAACTATGTACTGAGCCTGTAAGTGCCCTGTAAACAGCGTTAAGAAAACAACTACTGCACCTAAACTGATTGAGAGCTTAAATGATCTAACAAACATGTCTAGATTCTCTTTTTTAATCATCTTATAAGCACTAATCCCTGCTACTAAAAATGATCCTGTAGCTATTGCTGTTAGGAATACGTGTGGGAACTGTGACCATAGATGTGGGTTCAGTAAGATTTCACTAATACTTGTCATCTGAGCCCTACCATCAACTTGTTCAAATCCAACTGGATTTTGCATAAAGGAGTTCGCGGATAGTATCCAAAATGCGGACAATATAGTCCCGAATGAAACTAACCAGATTGAAAGTAAATGCACTCTTTTTGATAAACGATCCCAACCAAATACCCAAATTCCTAAGAATGTTGATTCTAGGAAGAATGCTGCTAAAGCTTCAATTGCTAGTGATGGACCAAACACATCCCCAACAAATCTTGAATACGTTGACCAGTTCATTCCGAATTGGAATTCTTGTAAGATACCTGTCACAACACCAACAGCGAAGTTAATTAGAAATAATACTCCCCAAAACTTTGCCATTCTTTTATAAACTTCTTCACCTTTGAAATAATATATGGTTTGCATGATAGCAATTAATAAAGCTAAACCAATCGATACTGGCACAAAAAAGTAGTGGAATATCGTCGTTGATGCGAATTGTAACCTTGCAATAACTAATGCATCTAACATAATTATGTCAACCCCTTCCGCAAATTGTAAAACATATAATTAATTATTTATAAAAGTTCTATATATATATTGTAACTTACTTTTCTTATTATATATTCTTATAAAGTTACAATCTATAGACGGTTTCTTGACGAAATGATGACATGTAAAATAATTATTTTTTACAAGCTTGTTTAGTTGACTTGCATTAAATATATGTATTTATATAAAAAAAAGCGAGGTAATTTTCTCACTTTTCTTCTTCTTTTTTATTCTCGAGAGTAACAATCTTAGATTGCCCTTTTCTTTGTTTGTACTTATTCTTAAAATAGATCACTAGTAAAAATAATAACCAAGATGTTACAACATAATAAATAATTACACCTGAACCATCCATTTTCTTAAAGAAAATAGTCATTCCTATCCAGATAATTGATACTGCAATAATTTGATAGCCAAAAAATTTATTTTCGTCAACTTTCATTTCAGGCAACTCCTTTTACTTTATCCCTACTTATTATTTTAACTGAGAGAAAGCAGTTTGGCAAAAGAATTTAGCTTATCTTTCTATATCTTTTTGTAAGTTAGCCATTTCAATTGCTGCCATAGCTGAGTCTGAACCTTTATTTCCTGCTTTTGTTCCTGCTCTTTCAATTGCTTGTTCAATTGAATCTGTTGTTAACACACCAAATATAACTGGCTTATTCGTTGCTCTTGATGCTTGAGCTACACCACTCGCCGCTTCACCACATACATAATCAAAATGAGGTGTTGCGCCGCGAATCACGACACCAAGTGTAATAATAGCATCATATTCTTCCTTTTTTGCCATTGTCTCAGCAATTAATGGGATTTCAAAAGCTCCAGGTACCCAAGCAACATCTATATTCTCTTCTTTTACACCATGTTGCTTTAATGTTGAGATAGCACCACTTAATAATTGATCTGTAATGAAATCATTAAATCGTCCAGCTACAATACCTATTTTTAAATCTGTTCCTACCAGTGAACCAACATATGTTTTTTGCATTCTCTATTCCCCCTATAATTTTAAGTAAATAAGTGACCTAATTTTACTTTTTTAGTTTGTAAATATGTTTTATTCTCTTCTTTTCTGCCTACTTGTAAATCACTGCGTTTACTAACATTAATATTATTTTCTTCTAAAGCAGCAACTTTTAACGGATTATTTGTTAATAATTCAATATCTTTTATGTTTAAATCTTTTAAAATCTGACTAGCTAACTCATATTCTCGTAAATCAGCTGCAAAACCCAATGCTTCGTTTGCTTCTACTGTATCTAAACCAGTGTCTTGTAAGGCATATGCTTTTAATTTATTAATTAATCCGATTCCTCGACCCTCTTGGCGCATATAAATTAAGATACCGTGACCAGATTCATTAATAATTCTTAACGCCGCTTCTAATTGTGGACCACAATCACAACGCTTAGAATGAAGGACATCACCTGTTAAACATTCAGAATGAATTCTTACGATTGGTAGAGATTCATTTGTTAAATCACCTTTTACAATGGCTAAATGTTCTTTATCATCTAGTGTATTTGAATAACCGTAAATTTTAAACTCGCCAAAGTCTGTTGGTAAATCTGTCACAACTTCTCTATTAATCTGAATTTCATTTTGCTTTCTGTAGCGAACTAATTCTTCAATTGTAATTAACTTTAAATCGAGACGTTTGGCTAACTCAATTAAATCGGGTACTCGGGCCATATGACCATCTTCTTTAACAATTTCACAAATCACAGATGAAGGTGCAGCTCCACTTATTTTTGCTAAATCAACTGCTGCTTCAGTGTGGCCTTGGCGTTCCAGAACACCCATAGATTTAGCAATTAACGGAAATACATGTCCTGTATTTTCATCTACCATTGCTTTAATTGTATCTGCTCGTTCATATGCACTAATTCCAGTTGTTGTCGTCTCAAAGTCAATACTTTCAGTAAAAGCTGTGCCATACGGATCTGTGCTAGTAGTCACCATGTTATTCAAATTAAGCTGACTACCAATTTCTTCAGTAATAGAAACACAGACAAGTCCGCGTCCTTCGGTAATCATTAAATTAATAACTTCAGGTGTAATCGTACTTGAAAGAGCGACAAAATCGCCTTCATTCTCTCGATTTTCATCATCAACAACGATAACTGGCTTTCCAAGTTTTAAATCAGCTACTGCCTCATCAATTGTGTTAAACATACTTATTATCCTCTCTTGTTTCCAATTGTTTCTCTACATGTTTAGCTAATAAATCACACTCGATATTGACAATATCACCAACGACTTTACTTCCTAAGACCGTATGACTCACAGTATGAGGTATGAGTGAAATAACCAATTCTTCATTCTTAATGCCGAATACAGTTAAGCTAATTCCATCAACTGTAACTGACCCTTTATCAATTAAATATTTAGTTAAAGCTTGCGGTATTTTAAGTGTATAATAAATAGCATTTTCTGACTTTGTTTTCTCAACAATTTCACCTATACCATCAACATGGCCTGTCACAAAATGTCCGCCTAAACGTGTAGTTGCTAACATAGCACGTTCTAAATTCACTTCTGAATCTTTTTTTAGATTCTTAATACTCGTTGCTTTAACAGTTTCAGGCATGACATCAACTTGGAAAGTATCTTTATTAAACTCGGTAACTGTTAAACACACACCATCAATACTAATGCTATCGCCAAGGTTCATGTCTTCCATTATCTTATTTGCTTCAATTTCAAATTCAAATGCTTGTTCGGAATTTTGTGTTACGTCTTTAATTTCCCCTTTTTCTTCTATAATTCCCGTGAACATTATGACCCTACTCTCTGTGAAATAATTTTTAGATCTTTACCAATTTGTTTTACTTCTTTAATTTCTAACTCAAAAGCATCTGCTAGGTTTTCTACTCCCAAACCACGGAATGATGTTGGTGAAGTTGCACCACCAATTAATATAGGTGCCAAATAAGTAAAGACCTCATCAATTAATCCTTCTTTTAAAAATGAACCATTTACTGTAGATCCACCTTCAACATAAATGCTTCTAACCTCTCGCTTATGTAAAATATCAAGCACATCTGTTAAGTCTATATGTGAAGATTCAAGTTGAAATACTTTAACGTTTTGAAAAGTTTCAAACTCATTAATTAATGAATGTTCAACATTATTTCCAGTAAAAATCCAAGTTGCTGTTTTGTTATCTGTTATTATCTTACTTGTTATCGGCGTTCTTAAATGTGTATCTAAGATTAATCGGATAGGTTGTTTATCACCTTCAGTAAGGCGGACAGTCAATTCTGGATTATCCTTAATAACTGTATTCACACCTACTAAAATAGAGTCATGCAATCGTCTATCTTTATGCACTTCAATTCTTGCTTCACTTGATGTAATCCATTTACTCTCACCAGTGTAAGTTGCTATCTTACCATCTAGGGATGTTGCTTGTTTCAATGTAATAAAGGGGCGTTTATGTAGCATACTTGTAAAAAAGTTTTTATTAATTTCTTTCGCTCGATCTTCTAAGAGACCAGTTGTTACTTTGATTCCGGCATTTTTTAATTTTTCAAGATCGTTAGGATCTAAGGTGGCTATATGCACTTCTTTTAAATCGTTTTCAATAATTGCATCAGCACACGATCCTGTTTTACCTATATGAGAACAGGGTTCCAATGTCACATAGATTGTTGCACCCTTTGCTTCTTCTCTAGCCATATCTAAAGCAATAGCTTCTGCATGCGATTCTCCTGCTTTCAAATGTGCACCTAAACCAATTATTTTATTATTTTTCACTATAACTGCTCCAACGGCTGGATTAGGACTTGTTTGCCCTAAAGTACCTGCAGCTAAATCTAAGGCCATATTCATATAATAATTATCATCCAACAATACCCCTCCTATTTTTATTTGAACAATAAAAAAGACCTCTGAAAA
>RCNJ01000692.1_pt1 | contig 14669 bp, 12 predicted proteins | sample 2041171 | NCBI WGS metagenome assembly RCNJ01 (sample SAMN09708213, study PRJNA481090) | feces metagenome | biome: feces | host: Pygoscelis adeliae | place: Antarctica: Rookery Lake | collected 2010-03-01 | reverse complement strand
ACTCGATCTGGAAAGCTTGGGCCAATAATGACACGAACAAAAGTAATCGCAATCGAAATGCCAAACAAAATAAGCGAAATAATTAAGATTGTATGAACCATTAACGTGTCACCTCCATAATTGCTTTTTCAAATTTTTTTAGTGATGTTTCTAAATCGGCTTGGTACCTGTTTATATCCATTGCGTGAATGTAAAAAACATCTCCTTCTGGATTAATTTCCATTACAACTGAACCGGGAGTTAACGTTAAAAGAAGAGCGAGCGTTGTCACTTCCCATTCACCTTCTAAAACTGTTTTATAAGTAAAGATGCCTGGCTCAATATTTATTTTAGGACTTAAAATATGCTTAATAACACCAAAACTTGATTGAAATAACTCTGAAATAAATAAGAAGAGCAACTTAACAATTGAGAAGATACCGATTAAATAAAACTGTCCACCAAAAAAGCGTCGCATTAGAAAGACAATAAAAACACCAACAATAAAGCCTTGTCCAAATGTGGTGAAGTAGAAACTATTTTGATCTTTTAAGAATACCCAAAGCAGAGCAATAAATAAATTTAACAAAAACTGCGCAGCCATTCATCTATACCTCCTTTTATCAATTGTTGCCTAAAACAGCATCAATATAAATTTGTGGTTCCATTAAGACATTGGCCGCATCTGTCACATAAGGTGCGATGAATTCAGGTGCAAATCCTAGAGCGAAAGTTAAGATGATAAGTAATCCACTCGGGATAATCATTAGGGGTTTCATTGGAATTTGTTCCTCTTCACTAATGATTGTCTCTCCCCAAAAAGTACCCATAAATATACGTAAGAGAGAATAAAGCACAACCATACTTGATAAAAATACAAAAATAAGTAAGACGTATGTTCCAGCTTCAAGTGCACCTTGTCCAATAAGAATTTTCCCTAAAAAACCACTTAAAGGTGGTATACCTGTGAGCGAGATAACTGTAATGAAAAAGAACCAACCAAGTGTTGGATAGTTGCGAATTAACCCACTCATCGCATCTACGCGAGAGGTTTTGGTTAAATAAATAATGGTACCTGCAAGTAAAAAGAGTAATGCTTTAACAATCATATCATGAAGTAAGTAATAGATACCGCCTGTTATACTTGCCATGTTAAAGATTGCTAAACCAGCTAAAATAAAACCGACTGAAATAATAACGTTATAAGTGATAACTTGTTTTACGTCTCTAAAGGCAACCGCACCGATACTACCACCGACTACTGTTAAAATAGCCATTACTGCAATAATCGAATGAGTAATTTGTGGTTCATGATAAAAAATAAGTGTGAATACGCGATATAAAGCATAGATTCCAACTTTAGTAAGTAATGCACCAAATAAAGCGGCAATTGCAGCAGGAGGTGCACTATAAGAACCAGGTAACCATTGATAAAGTAAAAGCCCGCTTTTCAGACTAAAGACAAGTAAAAATACAAGACTGATTACTGTTAGTAGAGGTGTTTGTCCTGTTTCTGCAACACGTTCAGAAATATGAGCCATATTTAATGTCCCGATTGAACCATATAAATAAGCAATGGCTATTAGAAAGAGAGATGAAGAGAAAACATTAATCGCAACATATTTAATCGATTCTCGTAATTGGTTTTTTTCACCACCTAAAGTAATCAAGGCATATGAGGCAAGGAGCATGACTTCGAATGTAACAAAGAGATTAAATAAATCACCAGTTAAAAAAGAACCATTCACTCCAGCGATTAAAAAATTCACAAAAGCATAAAAATAAAGTTTTTCTCGTTTTTCACCAATTGTTTGAAAAGCGAAAATAACAATAATAGAACTAATTAAACTTGTTGTTAATACAAGTAAAGTAGCAAATGAATCTGCCACAAACGAGATTCCAAACGGTGCTTCCCAACCTCCAAAGTTAAGTGTGATAATACCTTCAGCTTGAATGGTAGTTAATAAAATGATGCTAATAATTAAAGTGGCAATCATACTTATAAAAGTAAGTAATCTTTGTAAACGGATATGGTTAGGGAAAAAGACTAAGATAACACCGATTAATAAGGGGATGACCATTGGTAAAACGACTAAATTATTCATGGTCATCACCACGCATCTCATCTAGATTATCAGTCTTAGTATATTGATAAGCTTGATAAGCAAGCACTAAGAAAAAAGCTGTCACGGCGAAACTAATGACAATTGAAGTTAGGATGAGTGCTTGTGGTAGAGCATCGACAAAGGTCGTTTCTTTTTGGTTTACAATCGGTACACTGTCTCCTTTAAAACCACCCATTGCCATAATTAACAAATGAACGGCATGAGTTAGGACGGCGGTACCAATGATAACTCGGATTAAATTTTTAGATAATAATAAGTAAACGGCTACTGTAACAAGTACGCCTGCTACAATAATAATCAACGTCTCCATTTGTTACACATCCTCACTTATGCTTAAAATAATTGTGACAACAACACCAACAACGGCTAAAGCAACACCGAGTTCAAAGAAAGTTACTGTAGAAAGTTCTACTACTCCAATAAATGGTAAATTAAATGTAGCGAAAGTTTGTGTTAAGAATGGTTCACCAAAAATAATTGAACCAAGTCCAGTTAATAAAACGATTAATGCTCCCGTAGCAGAAACAATTTTAAAATCGAAAGGAATACTATATTTAATTGTTTCAATATCATAAGTTAATAGCAAGAGAACAATTGCTGAAGCTAAAACAAGTCCACCTATAAACCCTCCACCTGGCGCATCGTGCCCAGAAAAGAATAAGTATATGGCAAGAGTCAAAATAATAAAAACGACAAGTTTAGTAATTGTACGTAGAATCAGATCATTTATCTTCAAGCTTATGCGCCTCCTTCTTCTGATGACCTTTGATTAAGGTGAAGACACCAATACCAGCAATGAATAATACAATTACCTCAAGCATCGTATCAAAAGCTCTAAAGTCACCTAAAATCGTATTAACGATATTTGAAGCGCCTGTTTTTTCTTCTGATGTTTCAAAGTAATCAGAAATAGAAGTAAATAACCTACCACTTTTTACAGAAAGCGCAACAAGTGTAAAGACAACCCCGACGCTAGCAGCAATGAGCAATTTCTGTCTGCTTTCATATCTAGGTGTATCTCTAGACTCCCATCTAGGTAAGAAGTATAAAACAAGCAAGAAGAGTGCGGTAGTAATTGTTTCGATAACAACTTGTGTGAGTGCTAAGTCAGGCGCGCGGAAGAGTACAAAAAAGAGTGCGATTGTAAAACCAATATAACCATTGATGACTATAGCTGTTAAACGTGAACTTGTCGCAATCATTGTAATGCCAGCAATTATAATTGTAATTGCTAAAATCCACTGGAAAATTCCAATTGGTGCATCACCTTGCATACTGAATGAAAAAGCATTGAGTTTAAATAGAGCAAACCCAATTAAAAGCACAAAGGCTACAAAAATATATTGGAAATAATTACGTAAATAACCAGTCATGTACTTAGTTGTGATCGTTTTGGCTAATCGATCAAAGAATATTAGTGAATTATTATAAAGTGCATCAAAAGACAGGCGTCTAGGGAATAGTTTATAAATATAATTCCAGCGTCTATAAAATGCGAAGATAATTCCACCAATTACAATAATTCCAAGGGTCATAAAGAGTTCTGTAGTAAATCCATGCCAAGCTTTTATTGGCTCGACATAGTTAGTTGTTAAATTAGGATAGATGTTCAACAAGGCTGGGCGTAATATATTGTCCGCTAAAACATTCGGGAAAAAGAAAATTAAGATAATAGAGATTGCTAGAATACTAGGCGCAAGCAACATTCCAAAAGAAGCTTCTTTTGCTTCTGAAATCTTTTTTTCTTTTGGTCTTCCAAGGAAAGTTTTAAAGACGATAATCATGCTATAAATAAAGGTGAAGACACTTGCAATCCAAGCAATAACTGGAAAAATAACTCCAATTGTATCTAAAGAAAAGAAGTCAAATTCACTGACACTTAACATCGCAGTCAAGAACATTTCTTTACTTAAGAATCCATTAAATGGTGGTAGTCCAGCCATTGAGAAACTACCTATTAATGCAATTGAAAATGAAATTGGCATGAAAACCATTAATCCACCAAGTCGTCTAATATCTCGTGTTCCAATTTTAAAGTCGAGAATTCCAACAACCATAAATAAAGCGCCTTTGAAAGTAGAGTGGTTCACTAAATGGAAAAGGGCAGCGAAAGCGGCTTGCGTATATAAAACTTCATTTATATTAATACTAGAATGTAAAGAAAGGGAACTGATGATTAGACCGAGTTGGCTAATCGTTGAGTATGCGAGTAGAGCTTTTAAATCGGTTTCTCTAATCGCAGAGAACGCACCCCAAAATAAAGTGACTAAACCTACAAGGCTTACTGTATAGAACCAAACAGCTTCTCCGCCAAACACAGGAGTGAACCTTGCTACGATATAAATACCTGCTTTAACCATTGTTGCTGAGTGAAGGTAAGCACTAACTGGTGTAGGTGCCTCCATCGCATCAGGTAGCCAAATATGGAAAGGAAACTGAGCAGACTTTGTAAATGCACCTAGTAAAATTAAAAGTAACGCAGGAATGAAAAGTATATGCTCTTTAAGTGGCGAAATTAAAGCAATGGTATCTCTAATGCTAAATGTTCCTGTCATTTGATAAAGCATTAAAAAACCAATAAGCATTCCTAAACCACCAAAAACGGTGATAAGCAATGCTTTTTTGGCGCCGTATCTGGAACCTTTACGTTGATACCAAAAAGCGATTAATAAAAATGATGAAATGCTTGTTAATTCCCAGAAAGCATACAAAATCATTGTATGATCAGAAAAGACAACGCCAAGCATGCTACCCATAAATAATAATAAGTATGTATAAAAATGTCCGAGGTTTTCAGAAGTATCTAAATAAAAGACCGAATAAAAGACAACTAAAGCTCCAATTCCTGTAATTAACAGACCAAAAATTAAGCTTAAACCATCTAAGTAAGAAGTTAAATTTATATTAAATGTCGGTATCCAATTCAATGTTTCAATGACTGGAATCCCCTGTTTAATTTGTGGTAGATAAGAAATGAGTGTTATAAATAACACTATAGGTACGATTAAAACCAACCAACCAATATGTATTTTTAAATTCCGCCTATAAATAAGTGGAATTAATATAGCAGCGAGGAAGGGAAGAAAAATCGCCATATTTAAAGTGAGCAACACGGTTCCTCCTTTGTCTAGATTAAAAATTGCAACTTATAATATTATATACTATATATAATAAACACGCATCTGATTCAGATAATTATTTATTATGATTAGTTATGATATATCATTTTATTTAACTTATGCTATAATGAATTGATATAAATAATAATACGTGCTGAATGCAGAAGAGGTGACGGTTGATGAGTATTAATGCTATAAGTCATATGGATGAACGGATACTCGTATGTGTTTATTATGGGCCAAATGGTAGAAGGCTCATTAGGCGTGGATATGAATTAGCTCGAATGACAGGCTGTCCATTGTATATATTAACAGTTGACCGCTTGCCTTTTGATGAGTTCGATGCTGAAAAATCAAGTTATGTTGAAGAGTGGAAGCAACTGGGTGTAGAGCTTGGAGCAGATAAGTTTATTATCAAAGATAATGAAGCGCGTCCGATTGTTAAAGTTATTAAAGAAGTAGCTTACAAACATAATATTACACAAGTAATTATAGGTGAGACACCTCAAAATAGATGGGAAGAAATCACTAAAGGCTCATTTATTAATATTTTATTAAAGGAACTTGTTTTTATAGATATTCATATCGTTTCGGTGAATCGTGCACTTGAAAGTGGCGATGACGCGATTTATGAAAAAGGTATTAGAGGTTACTTACAAAAATCAGATGAAAATTATGTGCTTAATTTTACGAAATCTAAGAAAAATTATTTTGAAGGCGTCTTTTATAAAGAAATTGGAACAGATTTTGATAATGGTTATTTCAAGTATGTCTGTGGCGGAAAATCTCATGAAGTTGAAATAACAGATGGCAAAGTTATGGAAGAGATAAATGATGCGCCTAATTTAAAATAATAAAAAAATAGCTTGCTAGTTGAAATTTCAACTAGCAAGCTATTTTTATAATGAATCATCAAGCTCGGTTAAAAATTGTTTAATATTCATGTCATGAATCGTGTAATCAGCAAGAGAATCAAGTTCTGTTGGCTCTCTATTCACAATGACTAGTTTTGCTCCATTTTCTTTAGCGACCATCGGGAACATATTCGCAGGAGTAACGGATAGAGAAGATCCTAAAACGATAAATAAATCAGCTTTTTTAGTTCGTTCTTCAGCTAAGCGAAAAGTATCTTGTGGTAAGGTTTCGCCAAACAAGACGATACCAGGTCTAATTGTGCCTCCGCACTCACAGGTCGTCTCACCTGCTAAATAACTTTCTCTATCAGTTTGTTTATGACATTCATGGCAGTGCATATCTCTAAAAGAACCATGTAATTCAAAAACATCTTGATTTCCTGCATCTGAATGAAAAGCATCTACATTTTGCGTAATAATACTATCAATTATGCCATCTTTTTCCCATTTAGCCAATACTGAATGACCTTCATGTAGATTATATTTATTTATTTCACTTAATCGATACTGATAGAATTTAGTAAATTCAGCTTCATTAGTTATTAATGCATTCACATTGGCAAGTTCATCTGGATTAAACCTTTCCCAAAGACCTCTATCTTTTGACCTAAAGTCAGGAAGTCCACTTTCTGTAGACATGCCAGCTCCTGTAAAAATCACAGTCGAATTCGCTTCTTTTAATAGTTTTAAAACATTCTCCATGATTTATCCCTCCAAAATAAGAAAAACCCATATGTATATGAGTTTCATAACTTCCAAAATTGCTACATCGTACAACATGAAGTTAAGAAACAACTAGCGAAACTACATGTTGTAAAGATGTGGCGTGAAATACGTATTATGAAATTCATTTATCTTTATGAGTTTTTGCTTTAAATATTTCCAAGTTCAATCATTGTATTAGCTACTTTAGTAAATCCAGCAATGTTAGAGCCAACAACAAGATTATTTGGTTGACCGTAAGTTTGCGCAGCTTTTGTGCAACGGCGATAAATGCGTTTCATAATAATTTGTAGTTCATCATCGACTTGTTCAGCGGTCCAAGCAAGGCGGGTACTGTTTTGTGCCATTTCTAATGCAGAAGCGGCTACACCTCCAGCGTTAACTGCTTGGGCTGGTCCGAATAAAATTTTATTCTCAAGAAATAAATCGATTGCTTCACCTGTGCAAGGCATATTAGCACCTTCTGCAACAACTTTAACACCATTTTGAATAAGGTTTTTTGCAGAATCTTCATCGATTTCATTTTGTGTAGCACAAGGAAGTGCTATATCACAAGGAACCGACCAGATTTTAGAGTTATCATCAAAATATTCTGCTTCAGGATGCGTATCAATGTATTCACTAATACGTGCATTCTCATATAATTTCAAACGTTTAATTGTTTGAAGGCTGAGTCCATTGGCATCATAGACATATCCACTTGAATCGCTACAAGCAACAACTTTAGCACCTAATTTAATTGCTTTTTCCATCGCATAAATAGCAACGTTTCCAGAGCCAGAAGCGATTAAAGTAGCATTTTTAAAACTTAAATTGTTATCTTTAAGCATTTCGTCTACAAAATAAATTGTTCCATACCCTGTAGCTTCAGTACGCCCACGACTTCCACCGTAATTAAGAGCCTTACCTGTTAAAACACCTGCATGATAAGCGCCCTGGAGACGTTTGTATTGACCAAACATATATCCAATCTCTCGTTTACCAACACCAATGTCGCCAGCAGGAATGTCAGTATCAGGTCCAATATAGTTTGCGAGTTCTGTCATATAGCTTTGACAAAAGCGCATGATTTCCTGCTCTGACTTACCTTTCGGATCAAAATCAGCCCCACCTTTACCCCCGCCAATAGGTTGTCCTGTAAGTGAGTTTTTAAAAATTTGAGTAAGACCTAAAAACTTCATAATACTTAAGTTGACAGAAGGGTGAAAACGAATCCCACCTTTATAAGGTCCAATTGCACTATTGTATTGAACACGGTAACCTCTATTTACACGCATGTTATGTTCATCATCAACCCAAGGAACTCTGAAAGTAATAACTCTTTCTGGCTCGATAATCCGCTCAAGAATGTTATTTTCCATGTATGTACTATCTTTCACAAAGACAGGTATAAGGGATTGAAATAATAATTTTGCTGCTTGAAGAAATTCAGTTTCATGAGTATCACGTTCTTCTAATTTTTTATAAACACGATTCATATAGTCTAAGACGTTTTGTTCTTCTTTAGAAATTGTTTTTTTATTTAGGCTAAACACTTGTGTGCCTCCTTTTAATAACCAATATATGGAAAACTGACATTAATCTCATATAAACATATTATACACAATTAATTCAATCGAGACAATGTAAATAATAGATATTATCGATCGCTTTATGAGATAATGAATTAAAGAACATCGTGTTTACAAAGTTTATCTGGTTAAAATAAATAAAGTTGGTGAATAAAATGGAATTAAGACAAATTAAGTACTTTATTGAAGTAGCGAGACGTGAACATGTTACAGATGCAGCAGAAGCGCTTCATGTCGCACAATCGGCAGTAAGTCGTCAAATAGCAAATCTTGAAGCGGAATTAGGTGTTGATTTATTTATTAGAGAGGGGCGTAAAATTAAATTAACGCCAATCGGAAGAATCTTTTTAGATCGAATGGAAAAAGCAATCAATGTTATTGATGATGCTGTTCAAGTAGTTGATGAGTACATTGATCCAGAAAAAGGAATGATTCATATAGGTTTTCCGACGAGTTTATCTACTTATGTATTGCCAAAGGCATTATTCTTTTTCAGAGAAGAATATCCTGAGGCAAAATTCGAGTTACATCAAGGCTCTTATACTGAATTAATTGAATCAGTGGTCACTGGAAAAATTAACATTGCATTACTTGGTCCAGTGCCGAAAGGCCATAAAAAGATAAAAAGCACAATTTTATTTACAGAAGATTTAGTTGCGCTCTTACCAATCAATCATTTTTTAGCTAATCGCGTCACAATTAAATTAACAGAACTACAAAACGAACAGTTCATTCTATTCCCAGAAGGTTATGTGCTGAGAGATTTAATTGTTAGAGGGTGTTCAGAACGTGGCTTTAAACCAAAAGTATCTTTCATCGGACAAGATGTGGATGCGATTAAGGGACTTGTGTCTGCTGGATTAGGTGTCACTTTAGTTCCTGAGGTGACTTTAGTAGATGCTATTCCTCGTGAAACAGTGAAAGTGCGCGTAACAGATCCTAAGTTAACTCGTTCTGTAGGTGTAATCGTACCAACAGATCGTGAATTATTGCCTACTGAAAAAATATTTCTTAACTTTATCAAAGATTACTTTACTCGTTTAGAGATGTTTCAGAACTAATGAAAAACTCACATGTTTCATAAAATATGTGAGTTTTTCTTGTTATTTATTTTTTGATGTGTTAGGATTTAGACAGCTTCAAACACAATATATAGATAAAAAATTATTTTATAACACAACTAATAGTGTAAACTTAATATAAAATAAATATGTCAACAGGGAATCTAGTTTAAATCTAGAGCTGCACCCGCAACTGTAAAGGTGGATTATTCAAATACCTAAGTCAGGCTACTGGGCATATTTATAATAAGTTTCGTAATCTTCGGGGATGAAGACTAAGAAGTAACTAGGTAGATAAAGATATCTATTATAGCTATTTGTCCTTTTCCCTTGGATGAACAGTTATAATAGATATTTTTTCATGTCTAAATATAGACTAACAAGAGATTTTAATTAGGGGGACTTATAAATGGTTACAGTGGTAAAAGACAAAGATTTTATTATGAATATAATTACAGAGGCAACTAAGGACTTAAATATTGATACAGCAGATTATCAAGAAAAATCACTTCGAACAATCGATGAGCAGGCAAGTAATGAAAAAGTCGTTGATATATTAACAAAAAACGCTTTAGAAAATATTGATGAAGCAAATCCAGATTGGACTTATGTAGCGAGTCGCATATATATGAAAGATCTTTACAATCAAGCAGCAAAGAATCGTAATTATGATGCTGAAGTTAAGTATGGTGATTTTTATCAGTTGATATCTGATTTAACTGAAAAAGGAATTTATTCTAAGTTATTATTGGAAAAATATACAGAAACAGAAATTGAAAGCTTTGCAAAAGCAATTGATGTTAAACGTGATGAACTATTTGATTATTTAGGATTATATACATTTGCAACACGTTATTTAGCAACGGATCATAATAAAAACCTTTTTGAATTACCGCAAGAGCGTTGGATGATTATTGCTATGTATTTAATGCAAGATGAAGCAGAGAAAAATCGTTCTGAGCGTGTGCTAGAATCATACTGGGCGTTAAGTAATTTATATATGACAGTGGCAACACCTACAATGAATAACGCAGGAAAATCACATGGCCAATTATCGAGTTGTTTCATTGATACAGTGGATGATAGTTTACAGTCAATTTATGATGTTAACTCTGATGTTGCTCAATTATCTAAAAATGGTGGGGGCATTGGCGTTTACATGGGTAAGGTACGTGGACGTGGAAGTGCAATAAAAGGGTATAAAGGTATGTCAAGTGGTGTTGTACCTTGGATTCGCCAATTAAATAACACTGCAGTAAGTGTTGATCAATTAGGAACGCGTAAAGGTGCAATTGCAATTTATTTAGACATTTGGCATTCAGATATCGAGCCGTTTTTAGATTTAAAATTAAATAATGGTGATGAGCGTATGCGAGCGCATGATATTTTCCCAGGTGTATCACTTCCAGACTACTTTATGGAACAAGTTGAAGCACGTGGTGACTGGTATTTATTTGATCCACACGAAGTACGTCAAGTAATGGGCTTTTCGCTTGAAGACTTTTATGATGAAGAAAAAGGAAATGGTAGCTGGCGCGAGAAGTATTTAGAGTGTGTCGCACACGAAGGTTTAACAAAACGAAAAGTACAAGCGATCGATTTAATGAAACGTATTATGGTTTCTCAACTTGAAACAGGTACACCATTTATGTTTTACCGTGATGAGGTTAATCGTCAAAATAATAACGATCATGAAGGCATTATTTATTGTTCTAACCTATGTACTGAGATCACACAAAATCAATCACCAACAGAGTTTTTAGAAGAGTATGTTGAAAATGAAGATGTGATTGTAAAGAAATATAAAGCAGGCGATTATGTAGTTTGTAACTTAAGTTCAGTTAACTTAGGTAGAGTAGTCCAAGCTGAAGTATTAGAACGTTTAATCAGTATTCAGGTGAGAATGCTTGATAATGTGATTGACATTAATACATTACCAATTAAACAAACAACAATCACAAATCAAAAATACCGTGCCATTGGTCTGGGTACATTTGGTTGGCATCATCTATTAGCTCTTAAGCAAATGGACTGGGAATCAGATGAGGCAGTCAATTATGCTGATGAATTATATGAGCAAATTGCTTACTTAACGATTAAAGCGAGTATGGAATTAAGTAAAGAAAAAACGAGTTATCCATTATTTAAAGGAAGTAAGTGGGATACAGGTGCTTACTTTAAACAAAAAGGCTATGAATCAGCTGAATGGGTCACACTACAAGAAGAAGTTAAAGAGCATGGTATACGTAATGGTTATCTAATGGCTGTTGCACCAAACTCTTCAACATCAATTATTGCTGGGTCAACAGCAAGTATCGACCCAATCTTTAAAGTGTTTTACCATGAAGAGAAAAAAGACTTTAAAATACCAGTTGCTGCACCAGATTTAACACATAAAACGTATCCGTATTATCAAAGATCTGCATATATTCTTGATCAAAGATGGTCGATTAAACAAAACGCAGCGCGTCAAAAGCATATTGACCAAGCGATTTCATTTAATATGTATGTGCCGAACACAATCCGTGCATCAGTCTTATTAGATCTTCATCTACAGGCTTGGAATTCAGGGTTAAAAACGACTTATTATGTACGCTCAACATCAACAGATATTGAAGAGTGTGAGTGGTGTCATTAATAAACTAACAATTTTAGAAGAAAGGACATTAGTTTATGTTTGAAAATAAAAAGGCGATTGTTTGTTATTTAAGTTATAGTGGGAACACAGAAGAAATTGCTGAAATTATTGAGACGATGCTAATAGACGATAAAATAGATGTTGATATGTATGAAATTGGTATTGATCCACCAATTAATTTAGAAACATATGATTTTATATTTATCGGTACATTTACATGGGATCATGGCAGTACGCCAGATGAAGTTAAAGATTTTGTCTTAGAAGTGGGCTATAAACCTAAAAACATTGCTGTCTTTGGTTCAGGAGATACGCAATTTGGTGGAGATGAATTATTTTGTCGCGCAGCAGACCGATTAGCGAAGTTTTATGATAGTAGTATGCCGACTTTAAAAATAGAACAATCACCAAGAGGCTCCCAGGAAGAAATAGTTAAATCATGGTTGGAAGGGGTATTATACGATGTCGCATATATTGCTTGAGCGTGCTAAAACGCTAGAACCACGTAATCCAAATAAATCTACAGGTGTATTTGGTGGGAAATCAAGTGGGATTTTAAATTGGAATGACATTGCTTATCCACATTGGTATAAGATGTATAAACGTCTTATCGGTAATTATTGGCAAGCTGATGAAGTTGATATGACAGGCGATGTTAAAGAGTTTAAAAACTTAACAGAAGACGAAAAAGATGCTTATTTAAAAATAATTGGTTTACTATCGACATTAGATGCACCACAAACAAGAACAGCATTACTTATTTCACTGTATGCAACAGATCCATCAGTTCAGTCGATTATGGCTGTGATTGCTCAACAAGAAGCGGTGCATAATGAAAGTTATTCTTATGTGCTTTCTTCAGTTGTTTCTTTAGGAGAACAAAATACATCTTTTCAACTCGGAAGAACAGATGAAATTTTATTAAAACGAAACGATGCAATTATGAAGCATTATAACGCTTTCGTTGAAGAGCCAACAATTGAAAATGTTTTAAAGACACTAGTCTATACGGTTTTACTTGAAGGAATGTTTTTCTATTCTGGCTTTGCATTTTTCTATAACTTAGCTAGGCATAATAAAATGGTAGGAACATCAACAATGGTTAGTTATATTAACCGTGATGAACTTGAACATGGCCGTTTCATTTCTGAGTTATTTAGAGCGACGTTAGGTGAGAATCCAGAATACAATACTGAAGAATTTACGACATGGGTATATGATGCATTCAAAGAATCAGTCGAACTTGAAATAGAGTGGTCAACATATGTACTAGAAGGTCTTGAAGGAATTGATTTAGTTGAAATGTCAGGATATATCAAGTATCGCGCGAATAAAATGCTTCGCATGATGGGATTAAGTGAAATTTATCCAGAATATGTAGAAAATCCAATGAAATGGATTCGTGCATATGTTGATAGTTTTGATGATACAAAAACAGACTTTTTCGAACAAAAGTCCCGTCAATATACAAAAACAAGTGAATTAAATGGGTTTGACGATTTATAATATTTATAATGAAGCTGTTCTCTATAAAAGAGAATAGTTTCTTTTTTATTTAAAGAATCTACGACATCCAGATTAAAAGGTAAAACGTATTAATCCGTACTATACTCATGTATAATCAAATATTAACTAATTAGAACGTGAAGGGCTTGATATGATGAAGCAAACTAAACAAAAGAAGCCAAAAGAAGATAAAATCATCTCGCGGGATTTTATTTTTATTTGGATAGCTAACTTTTTTATATTTTTAGGGTTTCAAATGACTTTGCCTACATTACCTTTATTTGTTAAAGAGTTAGGTGGAAGTGATCAGATAGTTGGTTTGGTTGTAGGTGTTTTTACCTTTTCAGCATTGTTATTTCGTCCTTTTGCAGGCCATGCGTTAGAAACGAGAGGACGTAAGGTAGTTTATCTATTTGGACTTTCATTATTCGTACTTTCAGTGGGTGCTTTTGCTTTTGCAACAAGTATCTTCATGTTAATTATGATGCGTATTTTACAAGGTGTAGGTTGGGGATTTTCAACAACTGCCTCAGGTACAATCGCAACAGATTTAATTCCACCTAAAAGACGTGGTGAAGGTATGGGATACTTTGGTTTATCTGGTAATTTAGCACTCGCTTTAGGTCCGGCGTTAGGTTTAAGTTTAGTTGGATTAATTTCATTTACTCAACTATTTTTAATCGCTGCTTTCATGGGACTTGTTGCTTTACTTCTATCTTTATTGATTCATTATAAAAAAGTTGAAGAGTCACCCGATAAAACAACAACTGTTAAGTTTGATATATTTGAAAAAACAGCCATTAATCCTGCTATTTTATTATTTTTTGTCACACTGACATTTGGTGGAATCGCAACATTCCTCCCTCTTTATGCACTAGAAAAATCAGTTGAAGGTATCCCGCTTTATTTTGTAGTTTATGCAATATTCCTGATGACATCACGACTGGTTGCAGGAAAAATATATGATGAAAGAGGTCATATGTATGTATTCCCACCTGGCGCATTAATGATTTTTATAGCCATGCTATTACT
>RCNJ01000481.1_pt1 | contig 14807 bp, 14 predicted proteins | sample 2041171 | NCBI WGS metagenome assembly RCNJ01 (sample SAMN09708213, study PRJNA481090) | feces metagenome | biome: feces | host: Pygoscelis adeliae | place: Antarctica: Rookery Lake | collected 2010-03-01 | reverse complement strand
GGGATATGGTTTAGTGGTATAACGCTTCTTTAGCATAGAAGAGGTCCGGCGTTCGATTCGCCGTTTCTCCATCATCATACAGCAACTGGGCGACCAAGAGTTGAGCTTTTGCTTTGGATAATACAATTACTCCTTCCCTAAGTTATACCATCCGTCAACTCGTTAACACTCAGCCCTATCTTCACATCGACGATGCCAATGATGTTATGCGGGCAGTTACGAGTTAACTAAGTGGGTTGCAGTCCGAGGGTTGCTCAATAGGTGGAAGGAGACGTGACTTGCTAACGAAAGCTATCACGAACTACTGATAAGCGAGTACAGTACTCGGTGCGGTCTCTTGTGCGAGTTTTGGGACAGCGCCAAAGACGGGTGCACAACTTGAGCTGCCACTCAGTACTAGTTATCCTAACTTAGCTTTGGTGGCATCTTAAATAATATCCTTGCAACGAGTTCCTGTCCCAAAGCCCACTCAACGGGCTGTAATTATGCATCATGATCGTCCCTACAGCTCTCCACTTGTCATGAACTTGATAGATTGCATAAACGGCAAACTGCAATATCAACACAAAAAAGATACTATTATATTATGTCTAAGTATCTTCTACCATGCTTTCATATCCTCTTCCGCTATCTTATGAAATTTGGTCGGCTCCCAAAAAAGCGTCATTTATGCCCTCGACTCTCTCGTCGCCTCGAGATGTGATTGATGTGGCATAGCAAGCTGTTGTACCAAGATGCGGAGATATTATGGCAGATGGCCGCCCTAAATAGAAAGACATGCCCAAGCCACGAGAGTAGAACCGCGATATTATTGATCATGTGGTGTGACGAAGCGGATAACCAGTTACCGGATCGAGACGAGAAGAACCGGAGTTGTAGCTTAACCGGTGAGCTTCAATCGCCGAGATCCCCGTACCGTCACCCGCCTAGTTCGGGATCCATGGCAACTCAGAATCATCAACCGTCGTGCAGGTCAAATAGTGAATACCAGCCTCCTCGGGGCGCAAGCCACTAGCATTCGTCAACAGCCCGCTCTTCACCAACTCCTCCCTCGCATACGCCCTCAGCATATTCAAATCCTTGTCGACATCATTCCACTGCATAACCTTCATCCGATCATGGCTCTGAATCCGTGCGTTCTTCCCTCCCACCAACGGACTCGGGGTGAACCGCCTCAACATCATCTTCAACTCCTCGGTATCCAGGTACGCCTCGCCACCTTGGCCAACCGTACGCAGGACCGTACCAAGCTTGATGAAGCTGTCAAAACCCTTTCGTTCCTCGTGTATGCGAGGATTATAACCAACAAGTCTCGGCTCGCACGCGTCACCAATGTTGTCCGAGAACCAATGGCGCCAGACCTGCACCACGAACCAGGTATCAAACGTCGTCTTATTGTCAGGATCAATACCCACTCTCTGACCATCGATCGACAGGCTGGAGGTGAAGAGCTGCTCATTGATTCTGCAGATCCTGGATCTTAGGTCCATGGCTTTCCTCTCGACAAGTACATACACCTTCTCCCCCAACATCTTGCGATAGCTGTCAGTAGGGGAGTCAGGCCACGCACCAACAACATGCACCATCGCCTCTCTGAAGAAGACTGCATTCCGGAGGTTAGCGGTGAACTTCAGCCACCGAAGCGGCTCATTGTAGATCGCTGGGTAGACGCTCTGACCAAAGAGCATGAAGACGTTATTAATATAGAAGGTCAAAATGCCGATGGTTTCGGCACCAATGGACTTCGCTGCTACGAACAAGGCCTCGCAATGGCGCAAGGCAATGGGAATATCGGTTATGGCGGTGGTGGGGAAGCGGTTGTAGAATAGCTGGAAAAGGGTGGAGAAGGCGTTGACCATTTCTCCGCGAGTGAACGGGAGCTGACCGGCTTGATCGATCTCGACATACGGCTCAACCTCCTGTGACGTCTCTTCTTCTTCGGCCTCATCCTCGTCCTCCTCCTTGTCCTTGGATTGAGATCTGGAGTGGTCGTCGTGCTCTGGCTGAGGAGCAGCAGTGGCAGTAAGTGGAGTGGCGAAGTATGCAAAGCCATCTATGGTAAGGATGTTACGCCCATTTACATCCTGGTCTGGCATGACCTCATCAAGGCGGGATCCGTTTCCGCCCAATTTGATGGTTGGCCTGGCCTGTGCGTCTCCAACGTTGCTATTGACTCCTGGCTCAGTGTTGAGTTCAGATTTGATTTCGACTTTGGCCTCCTGCTTTACACTGGATTGAGAGCTTCCATCGTCGACTGAGTCAGATGCAGACTCTGAAGTCGATCCGGCAACCGCAGCAGCACCAGAACCCTGGCACCCTCGTGGAATAACAACGAATGGATTGTCGAACATGCCATGATCTCCACCGATGGACTTTCCTGCCTGTACGGTATTCCCAACTGGTTTATCGGACTTCGCTTCACTTCTACCGACCGGTTGGCCTACCTGAAAGGAAGCCGCATTCGCGATAGAGATGCCTTTTCGATTTTCGGCCTGCTCACCAACCTGCTGATTTGGCTGCCTGATAATTTCGTTCGTCTTGTCACCATCATTCTGTTCTTCAACCTGTGCCGACTCTGGAGCCATAACCGGCTTAGGCGGCTCAACCTTAGCAGTAATAGGCACTCTTCCCAGTACCCACTCTCCCCTCTCATCCTCTATCAACTCGTACCTCCTAATCTTCGCCCCTTGGGCATACTTATGCTCCATCTGCTTGGCCAATTCCAAACAAGGCTCTGGACACTCTGCACCCTCATCGTCCTTAAAGAAACTCGCTGTGCGATTCAAGACCGTGGCCTCCAGCTTGTAGACCTGGATTACCTCGTCGTCAAGTGCTATGAATATGCTTCCGTTTGCGAGGAGTGGGAAGTCGTTACGAACTAATGCTCCCTTGCCTGGAAAAGGCTTCCTAGATACATAGTTGACTTTTGGCCGGGCCGGAGCAAGAGGAGCCTTCGGAATTTTAGGAGGAGCAGGAGTACCTGGTGTCTTTGTAGCCGCGGTCTCGGTAGCAGAGCGTGGACCAGTTGTGACGTCCAATGGCTTTCCGTTCTTGTCTCTCTTAGCATTTGTCTTCGTTTGGATTTGCACGAGCGCCACAAGGGAACGGGGTGATACCTTGAGGGCGATGTTCTTGCTCTTTCTTGGCGGAGCTGGAGCCTCGCCGACGTCAATGGCTTCGCTCTCCGAGGGTGGAACGGAGGAGACGACCCGAGGTGGATGTCCACGTCCCCGCTTTGGTGGTGCTGGGGCCGGAGTGGAGGCTTTGCGCTTTGGTGGCATCTAATGCTGTGTTAGCTCATTGTTATTTAGTAAGTTTGCTAAGATCGGAGGCATCTAGTATGTGTGAAGTGATGTCGTAGTAGATACATACGATACTTGTTTTATAGGTGCGAGCATGAACAAAGATGGTTGTTGTAAGTCGACGCTGTTGATGTTGATGGCTGCAACAAGATGGACGTTGCTCGAGATAGTGTCCGGGATATGGTTGTTGTTGTAGGCTTCGCAGCTTTGTCAGACGTGAAGCTGATGTTTAAAGATTTGAACGGAAGTGAAAGAAGAAAGTTAAAGTCGTTCGCATGTAGCCAATAAGATGTGGCTTACGGTCGTGCAAATCTGTGGCCGATCGGGTGTGTAAGGATGGGAGGAAGATGTAGCTGTAGATGGATGTTGACGTTAAGGTTTGGGAAAGGTGGATGTCATCTGAGAAAAGAAACTTGGTTGTTGTTTGTTCGTCTCGACGCCCCGTGGACGACGCCGGAGTGGTTGAGATGTAAATGAAAATCGGAGTGGAAGCAGTGGCAATATGCTTTGTACACCTGCAGATGTAGTGCTGGCGTACCTCAGCACTGTGTGTGGGAGCGTCGAAGGGTAAAACGGAGACTATCGCTGAAGGATGAGTGAGGTTGATCGAGTAAGGAATAGAAGTTTGGCATTTTGTTGTGCAGTTCAGCTGTTAACTGGTTCCGATAAATGATAGTGAAGGAGAGAGAATATTCAAGGGACATAACTTCTTCGGTGCGTGGATAGTCACCATGTGCATATGGCGCTCGCTTATCGCGTTCCTTCTCTTTGGACAGGGCAACGTAGCGGATGACGGAGGCGGTGGGATCCGAGCAACAGCAGAGGCCTGAGGGAAAGGAGGAGCGAATGTACGTACCTTCAAAACTGGTGCCACGAGACAGGAATGTGGTACCTAGCTGGTATCTTTGTGATAACTGGATAGCTTAAGTGGAGGCAAAAGGCGTTGAGAAGCTAAATGGTTGCCGAGACCTCGCAAATAAAATTGGCGTAGAGAAGATAGACGAGCGAAACAGCTTGATTGTAATATAATTAAATTAAAGTTGTGAATGAGAAGTGTGAGGCAGTTGGAGGTTACTTGCTTCAGAAGCGCAAGAGACATGAAGTCAACAATCCACATCTAGAGCGTTCTCCCGTCAAACTGATGTAAAGATGAACTTAGTTATGGACAACTTGCCGAGTAACCGATTAGAGAGGGAGATCGTTCTTTCACAAACATTGAAGACTTTTGCATCCTCAGTCAAAAAGCTTGACTTCATGAATTTTCATTGAGCTAGATATCTACTATTCCATAACTCACCCGCCTAAGCACTCACCTTCCGATGCTATGCCATTCTCTCTCATTCCTTCCTGTCCAGTCAGACGAATGGCTCGCACTCCCTCTCAAGATACTTTATCTCCAGACTATCCTTCTTAAAGTAATCCTGCGTTTTAGCCATAATATCAGCATGACTTTCGTTCAACCAATGCCTCTCCTTCCTCGTCAACAAACTCTCATCAATCAGCTTCCTACAGTACGGCACCATAGTGACATGCTCAAAGCCCAGATATGGCTTGTCTCCGAACTTGTGACTAGTCTCCACCTCCTTAACCAGAATTATGTTCTCTATACGGACACCGAAGTTACCATCCTCATAGTACCCAGGCTCATTCGAGATAACATTGCCTACTACTAATGGCACCTCCGAGTATTGGATACGGGTGCCGATTCCAATCGGACCCTCATGCACATTAAGGAAGGAACCAACACCATGGCCGGTGCCATGTCTATAGTCGAGACCCTCCTCCCACAAAAACTGTCTTGCAAGAGTATCAAGCGCAAAACCTGTAGTGCCCTTAGGAAATACCGCCGTATCGAGCGCGATATTACCCTTAAGCACAAGCGTATAAGCCCTCTTCTCCATCTCCGTCGGCTCGCCAAAATGCAATGTCCGCGTGGTATCCGTCGTTCCATCATAAAACTGTGCACCAGAATCACAAAGGTAGACCTTTGAAGGGTCAATGGTTGCGCATTTTCCCGGCTCGGGCTTGTAATGGATGACTGCTGCGTTGGCGCCTGTGCTGGAGATAGTGTCAAAAGACAACCCAACGAAGTGCTTATGTTTGGACCTAATTTTCTCCAATTTATCCGCTGCTTGCACCTCATCAATCACCGCCTTCTTCTCCACGAGATCATTCTCGAGCCATGCAAAGTACTCGATCAGCGCTGCGCCGTCACGGATATGGCATTGCCTCATGCCCTCCAACTCCGTCTCGTTCTTAACAGCCTTAGCGTCACAGATCGGGGAACGGATCTCATCAACCGTTTTCTCGCCTCCAAGCGCAGCTTTGAGGGCCCATGATGCGCGGTTGGAGATTAAGAATTTCTTGATCTTTGGCGCCTTTCCATCTTCGGTATTTTGTGGCACAATGCTACGGCTCAGAACCTGAGCGTCATCAAAGATGGAGCCGTATGGCTGGATGGAGACGCTGTTATCCTCCAAATGCTGACGGACAGCCTTGTCGAGTTTTGACTCGTCCACGTAGAGGGTGGCGGCGGTGGGTGTGACGGTGGCGTAGGAGAAGAAGACCGGGTTGTATGGGATGTCATTTCCGCGGAGGTTGAAGAGCCAGGCGATCTCATCGAGCATGGAGACGACGAAGCCGGACGACTTTTTCTTTTCCAACTCCTTTCTCAGCTCCTCCAACTTGGTCTTTACGCTCTTGCCGGCGTAAATATTGTCCAGCGCAATAACCGGCTGGTTCGGTGCAGCAGGTCTCTTGCTGCTCCAAACGGCATCGATGAGGTTCTCCTCTACAGCCTGTAACTCTCTGCCTCCAGCCTCCTTGATCTTCTTCGCGAGTTTCGCAGCATCCGGAGCAGTGATAAGTGTAGCGTCCACACCCACAACCTTGTCATCTTGGGACTGCTCAGTAGCCCACTCCTGCCACGTTGGGACATCCTGCAGTCCCTGCCTCAAGAGTATCCATTCATCGCAGAGCTGGCGGGCAGCTTGGTTGAAGTATCTTCCATCGGTGGCTAAAGCTGCTTTCTCGAGGGTGACGACTGCGCAGCCGGCGGAGCCTGAGAAGCCGGAGATGTATTCGCGGCGGGCGTCGCAGGAGGCGATATATTCCGAGGAGTGGGAGTCTTCGGATGGCACGACTAAAAAGGTGTCAGTGGAATATAAACGATGGGGATGGGAGAGAATTGTACTGTAAACATCAACCTTCTTCTGCTTCATCAGCTCTCTGAGCTTAGCCAGACGCTGGCTGGTATCAACGGTCTCCATCTTTGCTGCTACTGTTATCGAGCTATATCTGATACCGATGTGTAGTTTCTGAAAGGTGTTGCAATTGATCTTATTACTAAATACACCAGGTCTAGATACTCTGGTCAATGGTCTCAAAAATTTCATTGACTTGATGTTGTAGCTCGTAGCCGTAGTGAGGGGTCCAGCTGTAGCTCCAACGCGGAGACAAGATGCGCCCGTCGACCGATACGGACCGCCAGCTCCGTGCCTAGCCGTCACTCAATGTCATCAGCCACTGGGACCCAGGATGGATGATTGTTACCCCCAAGTCCGCTGCCACTCTCTTGGACAAACTGTGGCTGAGGTGTCTTATCTCGTGGTCACTGCAACTGGAATGTCAGACGCTGGCCCGCTTAAATGGTTTACCCCTCCATAGTGGCATGTGCAGCTTATCAACCTCAACACCGTAGAGGGAGACAGAAGACTTAGCAAGCAAGCCTCTCCAAGCACAAACCCTGCGTTAACATACTACATCCTACCTACTCTCTGACTATTTTGCTCAAAACTTTTGTGATCTTCAGTTCTCCTAGACCTCACGGGTTCATCAGCATAAACCTCACGATGGAACCGCGCAAAGCGCCCGAGTACACACTCGACGTCTTCGCAGAACCTCAATCCGTAACATCCGTAGTCAAAGGTCAGTGCGACTGCTTCTCTCTCTCTTCTTGTGCCATCGTTTTCCTCCTCAAATATCATCTTGAAATCATCTTCTGGTACTCTTGCTTAATCGGTTAAAATGTGGCGCACCTCATCCGCATTCCATAGTTAACCATTCCCAGGAATCCTCCAAACAATCTTCTTCCACCGCTTCTTCCCCTCCCTCTCCCCGCACACCACCGAGGTGTTGGACCTCTCCCTCCCCTGCGTCTCAGACGTCGAGCTCGAAACCCTCATAGACCAAAAAGCCAACTCGTTGTTGCGTCAATTAGACACCGACGACAGCGGAGGAGGCGGAAGAGGAGGTGGCGTGCGGATGCGGAACAACGGCGGGGGAGCAAGGGGTCAGGTCGTTGTTCAGTTCTTCGAGAAAAGACGCAGGAAGGCATGGTTTACGAAGGGTGAGGATACGGTGTGCTGGGAACAGTGGACGCTGGATGTCACGCTTGCCAACCCCCGGAGCGACGCTGGTATGTTTCCCTCGTATATTTCTCAGAAGCAATAGTTGACAATTCTTTAGAGCGCGCCAAAGTCCGTAGAGCAATGGAGAAGACGTTGTTGAAGACGGCGATGAAGATTGTGACGATTGTTAATAGAGAGAAAGACCATATACCGCCTATCACAGTGTCAGAGACGAATCCGTTTCCGTATACGATTGTGGTGAATCCGAAAGGAAATGGTAGCTGGGCAGGTGGCTGGGCTTAGACGGCGAAGATTGGGAACAGGGAGGACGTGGGCCGAATATGATGGAGTGAGAAGTGGGAGAGAACGTTGAGACGGACAAGGGACCATAGATGCATTCATGCATAGGCCGCAGGGCTGGATACACCGCGGACAGAGGAGGAAATAGGAAAGGCACAAGGAAATAGACAGCTGGCTGGAACCGGCAGATAGACTAATATGATACCATTTTAACCACTTTTCATATTGGTTTTCAGCCGGAGCGGCATAAAACACTCTCGTGCAGAACATCGGCAATACTTGACGTGTGAATATAGCTTCGCGCTAGCTGATCTGCTGTCTCCCAAACCCAGAGTCTCCAACAGCGTGGACCAAGTTGTTGGCACCACCAGCCCCCCCATAAAGATGACCATCGTCGATGGTTCTTTTACCGATATTATCTTCCAGATGTCTCCCTTCCGCCCCTCTCTTCCTCTCCCACCACCGCCTCATTATCCAGGACCGATCTTCGGCATATCGTGATGCTCACTCAACCCACTCAGATACCTATTCAGATCCTCCACCCGCTGCTTATGTGTCTTTACCCCTCCTTCTCTGGATTCTTTTTCAAACTTCTCTTCTAATCGTTTCCTTCTTATCTCTTCTTGGCGGATCTGCGCTGGTGTTTTGTAGCCGCGTTCTTCCTGCTCTTCTTCGCCTTTGATTAGGCGCTCGAGCTGGGCGATCTCCTCGCGTGTTTTGTCGGCGTCGCTGTGTTCGTCTTTTGTCGTGGGTGATTGTGAGCCGGCGGATGAGGCCGATTTGGTTGCTGCTGCGGCGATTGCTGTTGTTGCTGTTTCTTTTGATGGAACGCTCTTCTTGGACTTCGTTTTCTTTTTTTGGATGCCCGAGGGCGCCGCGCCCTTCAACTTCAATCCTCCCCTGACGACGGCTGAGTAGTCGTCTGCCATGATCCGTTACGGTCTGCGTTCGGCCAGAGGCCCAGTGGCGAAATTTGTATTCGAGGAGCGCTTGAACCCTATTCGTAGTCGTGGAGTTTCTGACACATTTTAGAGCTTTGACACAGCTCAGTCGTTTGTGAAGTGCTACGTCGATGTGAGGTTTATGATGTTGGTGCTGAAGCGGTCCTGGAACCCATCAGGCCGAGAGCGTCACTGTGGGAACAACAAGGGTGCGGCTAGTGACATTAATGGAGGGAACTAGTCGGACGCTAACGAACCACATCTCAGCCTTGTCGCAGTGCATTCGCGACTTCACAACTTCCACAACCCCATGTCAACCTTTCACGATCAACTATCAAACCGAAATTAACCTCGAAACTGGACTCGTAGCAAAGATTGGACCTGGTGCAGAAGCCTCGTAGAAGGGCAAACATAACGACACAGGAGAGAGAAGAAGGAACAATCGCCAGAATGCCACGCGCAGAAGCCGGCTCAACGAAACAGCTCAACAACAAGCTGAAGTCTAAAGGACTCCAAAGACTGAGATGGTACTGTCAAGTACGTGCTTCCGAGCCTGTGCTCTGGCCATTTGGAACGGCCGTTCCCTTAAAACATACCATATACTAAGTATAACCCAGGTCTGCGAGCGCCAAATGCGCGACGAAAACGGCTTCAAAATGCACGTCCAATCCGAGTCTCACGTCCGGCGCATCTCCCTCGTAGCCGAAGACCCCAAAAAATACATCGCGCAATACACCAACGATTTCCAATCCGACTTTCTCAAACTCCTGAGAACTGCGCACGGCGAGAAAATGGTGGACTTAAATAGGTTTTATCAGGAGTATATCGCCAATAAGGAACATGTGCATATGAACAGTACTAGGTGGCCTAGTTTGACGGAGTTTGCGAAATATGTTGGCCGGGAAGGGATCTGTCGTGTGGAGGAAAGTGAGCAGGGGAAACTGATGATAGGGTGGATAGACAACTCCCCGGAGGCTCTCCGGAGAGCTGATGCTGTAAGGAAAAAGGAGATGCAGGATAAGGGTGATGAGGTAAGAGAGCAACAGCAGATCAAGGCGATGGTGCGGAAGGCGCAGGAGGATGCAGCTGTGAGAGAGCTGCCAGATGGTGACGAGGAGAGCAGGGAGCTGAAAAGGACGGAGGGGGAGAAGATTAAGCTTAGCTTTGGTGCTAAGCCCGCAGCTTTAGCAGCGGCGCCGGCACCGAATGAACCGGGGGCGCAGGCGAATAAATCAGCATCACCGAAGAACGACGATGCCGGACCATCAACATCAGACTCCCCACCAGACGCAGAAGCAGAAGCTGCGACCAAGTCAGACCAGCAAACTCCTGCGCCAGCAGAAGCATCGTCAGTCGAGCCTGCTACCGCCGCTGAGCCAACACCAACCGCACCCGCCGCACCACCCAAAGTATCAATGAAAATGAGCTTCGCGCCAAAGCCAAAGAATGTTTTTGCGGCGGCTAAGAAGAACGCGCTGGGTGGAAAGAAAGTCAAGGTTGTGGGGCAACCTAAAAAGATGAGCGAGGCGGAAAGAATCATGAAAGAGGAGATGGAAAGAGCCCAGAAGAGAGGGGCGCCGACGGGAGGGTTTGGGTTTAATATGGGTGCTAAGAAGCCGCGGTTTGGTTGAATGTGGGAGGGCGATGGTGGGCGGATGGGGTGAATCAAGGGAGAGGTGGAGAGGGCGAGACATTAGCGCGTGTAGAAAACGGTCAGATCAATCTGGTGGGTAAGAGGGAGAGTGGATGAGAACATTTTTTAAGAAGAGTGATAGTGGCGGAGTTGATGAACATGAGATACCCAATAAGCATAGCGTAGTTTGCATAATACAACATATATGCTAAATTTCCAGACTCCTGTGTGAACCTCAATTCTTTATTACCTGCCATTATGTTCAAGCAATTCCACACACCAAGCGAGCTTATGATTTCAGCAACAGCTATGTGGCTCCGGCCCCCGCCAGCTGCACGCCGTCCAGCAACGAAGGTATTCCCTGGGATGGAAAAAGGAGAGGAGAAGACCAGCACAATCATCTTGGTTACTTACCGATTGTCCCGCGGCATTTCAAATTGGAATCATTTGAGAATATGCACGCATGCACAGTCATCACCCAGTAAAGGACAACCGCCGCCTCGATAGTTGTGCCTATACCTTTCGATAACGAGCGTCTGATCACCCCCTCGAGGAGACTGAGCTCCTCCAACCGAGCATTTTGGTGCTCTTGTTCCATCGAGTTTGGCGCTGGCACGCAGGGGATCTAGGCCTTAGCAGATACCTTTTGGGAAGTTGCAGCAGATGGGTTAATCGATTGCCGTAAACGACTGTCAGCCATCAATCTCGATCGCTAAGTCTGCTAACCGATTAACTGTGTAGATTGTTTGTTGGTTACATACCACCGCCACTGTTGCCACTAAGTGCGACTGCACTGCCAATGCTGCCAATTTCGCAAGAATATGCTATGTAAAGCACAACTAGAAGGATAGATCTATAGGTGACAGTTGGGAGATGGTGAGTTGGGAGATGGTGCTGCAAAGCCAGAAAATAATCCTTTGGGTAAAGCATTACCATTCGTGTTCATCTCATCTCTAGCTGTAAATGCTCAAAACTCCTTGCCTAGACGCTCAAACGCCACTAAATCAATGCGCCCATAACCTGTGCGCCGTACCAATGCTAGATTTTCCCACTCTCGTACTCATAGTTGTCGAAGTTACGTATGCGGGTATCTTCGGTGCGCCTAGTCGTCCTGGTGGCTGCCATCGCGTCTGCGAACAGTTAGCTCTCCATCCTTCCTCATATCCCTCTCCCTCTCCCTCACCCCATTCACCCATTCGGTCCCCCCTCATCCTCTTCCTTGTTTTCTCTCTAGGTTCGGTGCAGTACTCACGGAATATATTTGACCCTATGCTCATCCATCTGATCGACAACCTCATCACTCAGTACTCCCGACACCTTTGTCGCATACACACCCGGCACATACTTATCCAATCTCTGCCACTTCGCGACCCAGGACTTTTGCGGCTGAGCGAGAGTGATGAGGCCCTCGAAGACTTGGGATGTGCACTCGGTGATCATTTCGCGGTTGCCGGCGAGATTGAGGAAGTCGTCGCAGTTTGGGCAGCCTTCTTTGATGAACCTCTGTTCGGAATTAGCTTCTGGTGAATTTGGACGGAAGAACAAGAAGTGTGAGAAATAGTCGTGGGAAATTTGGAGCAAGGCGAGGAGGCGACATACGTCCTGGGTCATGACAATGGAACAGACCATGCAGGCGCGAAGCCCACGCTGTCCGTTCGGCGCAACAAAGTTGGAGCCCATGATTTCGATGTATGGCTGTTCTGAGTGGTAGATGGAGTCGCAGTGCTGTGATTAAACTGTACTTTCGTTTGAGCACCTTGAGTCGTTGGTGGTGAGATACGTTGATGGCTCGGAGTCGAAAGGCTGAAGCCTCAAGGTATCTTTGAGTGCCACTTAAAATTCACGTGATAGCGCGTCCGGAACCAGGATTGGAAACCACAGGGGCCGCGACCCACTAAATTAAGATCTGCCACAAGGCTGTAGATCGGAGCGTTGTGGGATTTCGGATTTTAGGAGGGGAAAGATCCGAAGATGTCCAACAATCCGATTTATCTGTTTTTACTTGTTTGATACCAGTTAACAAGCACACCAATCAAACGCGCTTGCTGTTATAGCAATTATACCAGCACATTCTACACCAAAAGAGTGCTGAGAATATACAAGCCTATATAAGCTGTATCTAGTAAGGCTGCTAGTTTGATCTCATGTCGACGCCAGAAGAGAAGGCTGTCGGGTTCAAGGACCAAGGCAACAAAGCCTTCGCCGCTCACGACTGGCCGGCCGCCATCGAGTTTTATACCAAAGCTATTGAGCAGGATCCTACGAAGCCGGCTTTCTATACCAATAGGGCGCAGGCAAACATCAAGTGCGAAGCTTATGGCTATGCCATTGCGGATGCGACAAATGCCATTGAGCTGGACCCTAACTTTGTGAAGGTTGTTTATAACATTTCAAGTAGGAAGAAACAAATGCTAACTAGTTACAGGCATACTACAGACGCGCAGTAGCATACACCGCCATTCTCCAACCAAAAGACGCAGTCAAGGACTTCAGAATCGTAGTCAAGAAGCTCCCAACCGACAAAGATGCCAAACTCAAGCTCGCCGAGGCCGAGAAAATCGTCCGCACAGCCGCCTTCTTCGCCGCCATTGAGCTCGGCGATGAGCCATCAGCAGCTGAGGGTCTGGACCTGGATTCCATGGTCGTCGATGCCGAATACGATGGCGTCAAGCTCGGCGAGACAATGACACAGGAATTCATCGACGATATGACGGAGCGGTTCAAGAACGGGAAGAAATTGCCGAAGAAATACGTGTACCAAATCATTTTGGCGGCGAAGAAGATTGTCTATGATGAGGCCACGATGGTGGAGATGGATATCCCAGAGGACGTCAAGCTTACCGTCTGCGGAGACACCCACGGCCAGTACTTCGACCTTATGGAGTTATTCCGCCTCAACGGCGCACCAAGCGATAATCATTTTTATCTCTTCAACGGCGATTTTGTGGACCGCGGATCTTGGTCTACGGAGATTGCGCTCCTCCTCTACGCATACAAATGGCTTCGTCCAAACGGCTTCTTCATCAACCGCGGTAACCATGAGACGGACGATATGAACCGCGCTTATGGCTTTGAGGGCGAGTGCAAGGCAAAGTACAACGATAGGACGTTCAAGTTGTTCTCGGAGTCCTTTAGCGCATTGCCATTGGCGACGCTGGTGGGTCACAAGTATTTGGTGCTCCATGGTGGCTTATTTAGCGATGATAAGGTTACGTTGGATGATATCAGGAAGTTGAACAGGCATAATCAGAGGCAGCCGGGACATGCGGGCCTGATGATGGAGATGCTGTGGACAGATCCACAGACTGAGCCAGGACGTGGGCCATCGAAGAGAGGTGTAGGAATGCAGTTCGGTCCGGATGTAACAAAGCGCTTCTGCGATAACAACGGTTTGACTGCCATTATCCGCTCTCACGAGGTTAGGATGGAGGGTTATGAGGAGGAGCATGACGGAAGGTGTATTACTGGTAAGCGATTCCATTCCATACATCATGGATGGGGGAGCACAGCTAACAACCCACAGTCTTCTCTGCACCACGTTATTGCGACAGCACAGAGAACAAGGGCGCCTACATCAACGTTGGCTCCGACTATAAGCTCGACTTCCACAAGTTCGACGCCGTGCCACATCCGGATATCAAGCCGATGGCTTACCAGCATAGCTCTTTGATGTCCGCCACCTAAGTAAATCGCTCTAACCAAATTCGAAATACCCTCTTTTGAAAATTGAAAGCTGCCCTTGCACTCATTACGACGATATGTATAGACGGCCATACTCTTGCAGATATGACGGCGTTCAAGGGATTGCATTGCATGGCTCCAAGTCGAGATTGGAAATTAGCTTTATAGCTGAGCGAGTTCTTTGCTCCAGAGCGATAAGTGCGTTATTTTGGCGATTAAGTAGATACCAAATTAGCGATACATCATTAAACGCGAAGACGCTTCATATTCAAGTTGCCGACAGGCAGCCGTATTGTGTCTAACGGCATCATTATTGATGAATGTCTTTGCTGATGTTGTCGTGTCCGTCGCTTCTCTTCTTCCACTCCGGACAGCTTTCTCCTAATCAGAGCTGCCGACAGCCAGAGAGCCATGACTATCACAGAGCTAAAACACGTCATTTAACACAGATCGACATAAAGCCAAGGAAGCACTCCATCAGCTTGAGATAACGTGGTTTATCACCGAGCCGCGCATATCACCGAGCCGCGCACTTTTCCACCAGCAGAACACTTTAAGACACAATTAAACCACCACAACACATAGAATTAAATAAAACTAA
>RCNJ01000478.1_pt1 | contig 14869 bp, 18 predicted proteins | sample 2041171 | NCBI WGS metagenome assembly RCNJ01 (sample SAMN09708213, study PRJNA481090) | feces metagenome | biome: feces | host: Pygoscelis adeliae | place: Antarctica: Rookery Lake | collected 2010-03-01 | reverse complement strand
TTGTAACATGTAATGTATAAAAATGGGATTTGAAATGAGAATGTTGTCTTATTATAATAATTGAAATATGTTATGATTAGATTAACTAAAAAATATTGTGGGGGATACGTATGTATTTTGTAGATCGAAGTAAAATTGAACAGACACTTACACATATTAATGAACTATTAACTGAAATTAAAGATAAACAATTTAATTCACGAATCGAAAAGTTAGGTTTTGAAAGAAGTGCTCATTTAATTATTGAATCTATTTTAGATGTTGGAAATATGATGATTGATGGATTTATTATGAGAGATCCAGGAAGTTATTACGATATTATCGACATTATGATAGATGAACGTGTAATTCCAGCTGAAGAGGAAGGATCATATAAAGAAATTATTGATTTAAGAGAAATGCTTGTCCAAAATTATTTAGAAATCAATGATGAGTTATTAGAAACTACCATGACTAAAAATATGAGTACACTTCAGAAGTTTAGCGCACATATAGAAAATTACTTAAATAATGAACTTGGAGTTGCGAACGCTTTTTCAAATGAAGATTAAGAGGTGATAGTTATGAAGAAGAAACTGACAACGAAAGACCAGTTGTTACTTGTCATGAAAAAAGAAGGCGAGTCGACAATAAAAGTTATCATGGAACATTTCACTATTTCTGAAATAGCGATACGACGTCATCTTCGTGAACTGATATCACAAAAATTTGTATCTGAAAGATCTGTTAAACAAGAGGTAGGGCGTCCTTTTCATAAATATAAATTAACGTCACTTGGGCATGATACATTTCCAAACCAAGACAATAGTCTTCCATTAGAGATTCTTAAAGATGTTGAGGCAACATTAGGTAGAGAGGCTGTGTCTACAGTTTTAAAAGAACGAAAAAGTCGTGAATCTGATTCTTATAAGTTAGAAGTTGCTGGGAAAGCATTTGAAGAACAGATAGAAAAAGTAGCAGAGATACAGGATGAACATGGTTATATGGTGGAATATAGTGAGAATGCTGATGGAAGTTATAATATAGTTAATTATAATTGTCCTGTTTACAACATAGCCTCTTCATATAATGAAATTTGTCATAATGAGAAAGATGTTTTAGAAAAAACATTTCCTAATAGTACTGTAATTTCAGATTCTCGTATTATTGATGGAAAGAAAAATTGTTGTTGGACGATTAGCAAGCCAAAGTCAGTCTAAATGATATGCTTAGGCATATCATTTTTTTATGTAAATTTTTAATAAGGGTGATTAAAATGAATTCATATAAAGGATATTTAATTGACTTAGACGGAACAGTATTTAAAGGGACAAGTGTAATCCCTTCTGCAAAGCAATTTATTCAAAAATTAATTAGTCGTAATTTACCATATGTGTTTATTACTAATAATTCTGCCTTAACAGCTGAATTGTTAGTTGATCGTTTAGCAGAAATGGGGATTGCTGCAACAAAAGACCATATTTTAACGTCGAGTATTGCTACAGCTAAATATATTAAACAAACATCCACTAACCCAAAATGTTTTATGATTGGCGAAGCGGGATTACAACACTCACTTGAAGAAGAAGCAATCGACATAACAAATGAAGATGTCACTCATGTTGTTATGGGGATTGATCGAGAAATCACGTATGAAAAATTGGCTTCAGCTGCTGAATTTGTCCGAAAAGGAGCTAGTTTTATTTCTACGAATAAAGACCTGTCTATTCCAAGTCATGATGGGATTAAACCAGGAAATGGTGCATTCACATCTGTTGTTGCACTAAGTTCAGGTGTAGAGCCTTTATTTATGGGTAAACCCGCAGGAAGCATCATTGAAATCGGTTTAGGTATGCTGAATTGTACTGCTGATGAGGTGTTATTAATAGGCGATAATTATTTCACTGATATTAAAGGCGGTATTCAAGCAGGGGTTGATACTGCATTTGTCTTAACAGGAATAGGTAAGGAAGCTGATATTGAAGCGTCATCTAAACCCACCTATATTTTAGAAAATTTATTTAGCTATAAATTTTAACTTAATTAACCGTCATCTAAAAAACTCTTAGAAATCATTTGAATGATCTCTAAGAGTTTATATTTAATCTTCAATACTGTCTATATCTCCAACAACGGCATGAGCTAAACGACTTGAAGCAGCTGCAGCAATGGCACCGACAATATCATCTAGGAAAGTATGAACTTCTCCATTAGAGTGATCATTCAAACGTTTTAAAATACCTGGTTTTTGTTTATCAATAAATCCATAACTTGTAAATCCAATTGATCCATAAACATTTACAATCGATAAAGCAATGACTTCATCAATTCCATATAATCCTTCATCGCGATGAATAATATCTTGTAAAGGTTCTGACAATAGACCTTTTTCAGCGAGAATATCAAGTTCAATGCCAGTTAGTACCGCATGCTGAACTTCTCGTTTTGATAAAACTCGATTCACGTTGTATAAACATTCTTCCATTGTTAAATTTTCCTGATACTCAGCTTGGAGGTAAAAAACAAGTTCCGCAATATCATTCAATGTGACATTACGAAATTCGAGTAATTTACGTGCTTCTTTTTCAAGTTCACTTTGCTTTTCTAATTTTTTCAAGTAAGATCACTACCTTTATCTATATATTAATTTAAGCTTATCATGAGGAACAAATTGAGGAAAGCGTTATCAGTAAAAATATGATACGATAAAGAGTAATCAGAAGGGGGTATATTATGAAACAAAAAATCTATATTACAAGAAAGCTACCTGATTATATTGTTGAGGCATATAGTAAAGATTATGAAATCAAAATGTGGGATAAAGCAGAAACACCTGTACCAAGAGAAGTGTTATTGAAAGAAGTGCAAGAAGTAGATGCGCTATTTTCAACACTGTCTGAACAAATTGATCGTGAATTATTTGAAGCAGGTAAAAACTTAAAAATAGTAAGTAATTTAGCTGTAGGTTTTGATAATATTGATTTAGAAGTCGCGAAAGAATTTGGTGTGCCTGTCACAAATACACCTGATGTATTAACGGAAACAACAGCTGATTTAACATTTGCTTTATTAATGGCAACAGCTAGACGTTTAATTGAAGGGTATGAGATTATTCAAGAAGATAAATGGGGAGATTGGGCACCGTTTATGTTAGCAGGTGCAGATATTCACCATAAAACAATCGGCATTGTTGGAATGGGACGAATAGGTGAAGCTGTTGCTAAAAGAGCAAAAGGGTTTAATATGAATATTCTCTATCATAACCGCAGTCGGAAGGCAGATTTTGAAACAGTCGTAGAAGCGGATTACAAAGAATTTGATGAACTCATTGAAGAAGCGGATTTTGTAGTTTCTTTGCTTCCACTTACAAAGGAAACTAAGCAGAAATTTAATAAAAAGGCATTCAAGAAAATGAAAGAAACAGCGATTTTTATTAATGCTTCTCGCGGTGGCGTAGTAAATGAAACAGATTTATACGATGCCTTAGTCGCAGGCGAAATACATGCCGCTGGCTTAGATGTATTTGAAAGTGAACCAATTAAAAGTGATCATCCTTTAGCTACACTCAAAAATGTCGTTGCTTTACCACATATTGGTTCTGCAACTGTTGAAACAAGAGAAGCAATGATTAATTTATGCTTTAAAAATATTGTTGCAGTTTTATCAGGAAAGCAACCTTTAACTGAAATATAAAAAAAGAATGAGACAAATTATTTGTCTCATTCCATATCTATATTAGAAGACTTGCTCTATTTCTGTAATACCAGGAACCTCAGTAGTTAAAGCACGTTCGATACCTGCTTTTAATGTAATTGCTGAACTTGGACAATTACCACAAGCTCCCATTAAGCGTAATAGAACAACGCCATCATCAACATCAATTAGTTCAACATCTCCACCATCACGTAAAAGGAATGGTCGTAATTTATTTAAGACTTCCTGAACTTGTTCTTCCATTGTGATTAGCTCCTTTCAGAAAAAGATATTATATTATCTAAACAGAATACTAGAATTAAAATGATACTTAACTCTTATTTTAGACCGTTTCATCAAAAATGTAAAATAATACAGCTCTAATTGAGAATGTAATTGAAAAAATAAAGTAACTTAATTCGTAAAAGTTGCTAGAGATGCATACAGTTTGTATACTAGAAGTATAAGTTAATTTATAATTAAGGAGGGCACATAGATGATAGTAACAATTACAGATGGAGCACAAACTCAAATAAAAGAAATGATGCAAGATGAACCAGCTGAAGCTAAATTACGATTTGGTGTAAAAGGTGGGGGATGTAGTGGGCTTTCTTACGCACTAGGATTTGAAGAAGAAATTAATGAAGACCTTGATGTCGTTGAAGTCATTAATGAAATTCCAGTTGTTATTTTTAAACAAGATATTCCAATGCTTGAAGATACTGTTATTGATTTTAAAGAAAATTTAATGGGCGGTGGATTTAGCATTACTAATCCTCAAGCTGCTTATTCTTGTGGTTGTGGATCATCATTTAGGCCAGAAGATTATAAAGGCGAAATAGAAAAGTGTTAACTATATAAATTAAATATTCAAAATTAGTTATATATATAGTATTTTAAAGGATGATCTCAAAGTTAATTTGAGGTCATTTTTTATTGATTATTTTCCTAAAAACATTAAAAATTTGAGCGTTTAAATTAGCGTTAAATGTGCATAAAGAGTATACTTTTGCAAGTGAATTCAATTCTGAATATATAGTTATTTTAAAGTGTTATTGTTATTTAATGTGTCAAGAATAGAAAAGGGTGAAAAAAGATGAGTAAAAATATGTCACTAACTTTATTATTAACAAATTTATTTATTGCATTTTTAGGTATTGGCTTAATTATACCAGTATTACCTACGATTATGAATGAGCTTGAATTATCAGGTAAAATGGTCGGTTATTTAGTAGCTGCGTTTGCGATTAGTCAGTTGCTTATATCACCACTAGCTGGCAAATGGGTTGATCAATTCGGACGAAAACCAATGATCGTTACAGGTTTATTAATATTTAGTTTTTCAGAGCTTTTATTTGGTCTTGGAAAAATTGTCGAAGTACTTTTTATATCAAGATTACTAGGAGGAGTTAGTGCTGCCTTTATCATGCCTGCTGTGACTGCATTTATTGCTGATATCACGACAATGGCAAAGAGATCGCAAGCGATGGGGTATATGTCGGCAGCTATTTCAACAGGGTTTATTGTTGGACCAGGTATTGGAGGATTCTTAGCAGAATTCGGAACTAGAGTGCCATTCTTTGCTGCGGCAGGAGTTGCTTTAATTTCTGCGATTGCATCGTTTATATTTCTCAAAGAACCAGAACGTTATAAAGAAGCAATCATTGAAGGAAAAACTTCTGGAATAAGACGTATTTTTAACCCACTTTATTTCATTGCTTTTTTAATCATTTTTATCACACAATTTGGTTTAGCAGCCTTTGATTCAATATTTAGTTTGTTCGTTGACCATAAATTTGGGTTTACACCTAAGGATATCGCGATTATTATTACAGGTGGGGGATTAGTAGGAGCGGTTGCTCAAGTATTCCTCTTTGGTCCATTAATTAAACTGTTTGGTGAAGTAAAACTCATTCGTTATGCGTTTGTTTTATCAGCCATTTTAGTAGTTTTAACAACAATGGCTGAATCTTATATAAATATTTTACTTGCGACGATATTTGTATTTGTTGGTTTTGATTTAATGCGACCAGCTGTTACGTCGTACTTATCAAAAGTTGCTGGTAGTGAGCAAGGTTTTGTCAGTGGAATGAACTCGATGTTTACGAGTTTTGGTAATATGTTTGGGCCGATTGTTGGTGGGGCATTATTCGATATCAATTTAGATTATCCATTTTATTTTGCTGCAATCGCGCTTGTTGTAGGAATCGGTTTAAGCTACTTTTGGAAACAACCAACCTATGAAGATGAAATGGAGTTAGCAACAGAAGAAGACTGAGGAGAATTAAAGTAGGTAAAAAAAGTAACTAACTCTAATAATAGAGTTAGTTACTTTTTATTTTACCAAAGATGAACCATTAATTGGATATAAATTTGAGTGACAACATAAAAGACAATTGAATACTTCCAGTTAAATTTAATTCCATTTGTAAATAGACTAAGTCCATTTGTCGCACTAAGGATGATTAATGGCATAATAACGGGTGAAATTAATATAGATATGACACTTCCAGAAGTAATCGCAAGTACGATTAATTCAGGTGGGTATGGAAGAGCTAAACTGTTTAAGATACCAGCCATTAAGACCATAACTGTGAGTGGTCCTAAACCTAAGAGTCCTAAAATAATAACGATGAAAGGGAGTAGATATAAAGGGTTTAACCATGAGACATGACTTTCTAAAAAGTTTAATCCGTCAACTACAGTTACTGCAAAGTCTGTTTGGTTTAAAGCATAAATTAAAGTTCCTATCGAAAGCATTAGTGTTACTTGATAAGATTGGTTTTTTAATCCATTAGTAAAATACTCTTTAGCAATTGATTTAAGTTTATAAGCTCTTCGTTTATAAATATAAAAAGTGATTACCCAACCAATAATAACAACTGGAATAAGCGTCATTAATGATATTTGCCAGACTCCATAAATAAAGAAAATCGTTCCGAACAAACTAAAGAATAATATGAAGAACTCAATTACTTTTTGTTTACGGACCTTTTTATCATCAGATGCGTTGAGTAAGACACTATTAATTTCTTTTTGTAAAACAGATGTGATATCAAGATTATGTTTACGTTCTGCAGAAGAGACGAATAAAACTGCAATGATTGTACCAATTAGGGCAATTCCAAATCCTTGTGCGATTGAAATATAAATAGAAGCACCTAACGTATCAACGACAACAACAAAACTTGGGACTGTAACAACCCATAAAGTTGATAAAGCATAACCACGTAAAAGGGCCGTTCCTTTATAACGTTCCCACATTTCGCCTTTTTGATTTTTTAATACAATATCAACAAATTGATACATCATTGTAATTGATCCAAATAATAAAAAGTAAGTTAAAACTTGTGTGAGTGACATAAGGGTGAAATAAAACTTTCTACTCGTATTAATAAACTCATGAAAGACGCCCATCATATCCTCAATATAGGGCTCTTCTTGTAAAACCCAACTGATTAAAGGAATCACAACAAGCAATCCAATAACGTTCCGCATTTTTGTCATACCTGAAAACAGTCCAGGAACTACATCAGACCCGGAAAAAAGTAAAATAATGAAGCCTATTAATAAAATAAAAAGCGGAAGTTTGAATTTGGATAAAGGAATCGATAATATGGCAAATAGAATAATAGTAAAACCAAAGAAAGGTAATAATTGTTCTAAGTATGGTTGTTCAATAAATGCTGTGAAGATATGTAAAAGCACATAAAATAAAATTGAAATTCTAAGCCCATAATCAATGAGTTTTTTCATCATATTTTTGTTGTCCTATCTGTGTTGCTTAACACTAAATTTAAAAGTCTATGATACATATACTATCATTAATAAAAATATATTAAACTGAAAAATACCGACTAGTGACTTAAGTAGCCAACTGATCGGTATTTAGAGTTTTATAAAAATGTTTTTGCAACCTCATAATCACTAAAGTCATGACGAACCCCGTTAACTTCTTGGTATTCTTCTTGACCTTTACCAGCAATGATAATAACATCCTCTGGTTTAGCGAGTTTGATTGCTTGCTCAATCGCATCTTTTCTATTTTCAATAGCTAATGGTTTTTCTTTCATACCACGAACAATATCAGTGATGATTGTTGAAGGATCTTCAGTCCGTGGATTGTCAGACGTAACAATCGGAATATGACTGTTCTCTTCAGCAATTAATCCCATTTCAGGGCGTTTTGTTTTATCTCGGTCGCCACCCGCTCCAAATACAGCAATGACTCTACCTGTTGTTACATTCTTAACTGTTTGTAACACATTTTCTAAAGCATCAGGAGTGTGTGCATAATCGATAAAGACATTACTTGATTCAACTCTTTGCAGACGTCCTTTAATACCGTGAAAGCTTTTTACAGCTTCTTGAATTACTCGCCAAGATAAACCTTCTTTATAAGCAACAACAATTGAAGCAAGTAGATTATACACATTATATCGACCAATTAATTCGGTTTCAAAAGGGATGGTTTCTTCCATGTAAACTAAATCAAAACGTGTTATTAGTTCGTCTTCTTCGATGTTAATTGCACGAAAGTCAGCGGGTACATCAAGCGCATAAGTAAGAGTTTCTGCTTGTGTATCTTTTACTATTTTATCTGCATACACTGAATCAGCATTAATAATTGCGAATTCATCTGAATCAGCTGTATCAAATAGAATTTTTTTAGCTGCAAGGTAATTTTCCATTGTTAGATGATAATCTAAATGATCTTTTGTTAAATTAGTAAATAAACGATACTTAAAATCAATCCCTAATGTACGTCCCATATGAAGCCCATGACTCGTTACTTCCATTAATAAGTAATCGCTATTTTTATTTTTAAGTTCATCAGCAATTTTTTGTAATTCTAATGGTGGGGGAGTAGTGGGTGTTTTTGTATTTGATTCTACTTCTAAATCATTTAAGAAAATCCCATTTGTACCTATATCAGCAATCAATTTATTTGTTGGTCTTAATAAGTGTGAAATTAATTTTATGACGCTCGTTTTACCATTTGTTCCTGTGACAGCAATGTTAGTCATAGCTTCAGTAGGATAACCATAAAATCTCGCAGCAATTAAACCAATTAAAACATTCGTATCTTCAGTAATAAATTGTGGTAAATCAGTTTGTAAATTAGTTTCACTAATAAAAGCATGAGCTTTATTTTCAACCGTTTTATAGTGTGAGTGAGGATCGAATTTTTCACCTTTATGAAAAATAAATAAATCACCCTGTTTAATATCTCGATTATCAATTGAAATACCAGTGATTTCAATATTTTTATCTGCTTCATTAACTAAGAATAAATCAGCTAATAAGTCACCTAGTTTCATGGATCTTTTCATCATACTAATCTCCTGTCTAGCATATTTAAAACATACTTGTCGAATGTCTCGGTTGAATACGTGCTGTTGGATCTAAATATTGCATCGCATTATTTATTGCTGTTGGTCCATCGCCAAAACCTGTCGCAATTAATTTAACTTTTCCAGGGAAGATATTAATATCACCGACGGCATAAATACCTGGAACGTTAGTCTCCATTTTTTGATTCACAACAATACTATTACGCTCTATTTCTAGACCCCAATTTTTAATTGGTCCTAATTTAGAAACAAATCCATAATTACATAGAACTGAATCAACATCTAAACTCATCATTTTTTCACCACGTGCTTCTTGTAAAATAACGCGTTTAATTTTGTCATCACCTTCAATATCTGTCGGAACAAAAGGTGTGAGAATGTTTACAGTAGAGGCTTTTAATTTCTCGATACTATGTTCATGCGCTCTAAATTGATCACGACGATGAACAAGTGTTACTTGTTTAGCGATTGGTTCTAACATTAATGCCCAATCAACCGCAGAGTCCCCGCCACCTAGTAGCATGACATGTTCATCGGCATAACGGTTCATATCATCAACATAATAATGTAAGTTGATATTTTCAAAATCTTCACTCGTATTTATATTTAAACGGCGTGGTTGGAATGCTCCATTACCAGCTGTAATAATAATCGTTTTAGAATAATGTACTTCACCTGTATGAGAAGTTAGTTCGAAAATTTCCTCAGAATCTTTTTCGACTGTTTCAATTGTTTGCTCTAAAACAATTGTCGGATCGAAAGTTTTGAGTTGCTCAGATAAATTATCAACTAAATCTTGTGCTTTGATGTTAGGAAATCCAGCAACATCATGTATATGTTTCTCGGGATACAGCGCTGTTAGCTGTCCACCAACGTGAGGTAAGCTTTCAATGATTTTAACTTTTGCTTGACGCATACCACCGTAAAAAGCAGTGAACAATCCGGCTGGACCTGCACCTATTATTGTTACATCATATATATCTTTACTCATTAAATCTCCTCCACTCAAGTAAGTCCATTTTACATTAAATCTATTCTATCATAAACTAATATGGTTTGTATGGTTAATTAAACTATGTTAAAGGTCTAAGTCTTTGCAATTTATCTTAGATGTCTATAAAATATGGGATGTAATTGAAAGGGGTTTGTATCTAGTGATAGGAATTGTACAACTTATTGTAGGCTCGTTGTTATTCTTTGTCTTATTTTTTGGAATTGCATTTATTATTAATATGCTTGTTAGACAAACTTGGGTAATTACTTTACTTTATCCATTTATTATTATTGTAGTTGCAGGTAAATATTCATTTCTTGATTATTTTACACAACCAGGAAATGCCTTTCCAGCAGTCTTAGAAATATTTACAAGTATGACGTTAGTAGAAGGAGTTAATATATTATTTGGTTTTCTAGGTACAATTGTCGCAGGTATGGTTATGCGAGCACTTAGAAAAAGTGGTTACCAAATGTTTTAAAAAACTTTTGCAAAAGTGTGTTTACTCATGAATATTGAGTGACACTCAAGCAAAAGTTTTTTGTTTTTTAAAAAGGAAGAGTATAAATAATACCGATAATAATGCCTGTCACAGCACCAAAGAACACTTCAATTGGTTTGTGACCGAGTAATTCTTTTAATTCTTGACGTTTTTGATAGTCTTCTTTTTTATGCCAATCACGTGCCTCACCAACAAAGTATTGGACATCACGAACGAGTTCATTTAAGAGTTCAGCATGTTTACCTGCTTGGCGTCTTACACCAGAAGCATCGAACATGATGATGACACTAAAAACAAAAGAAGCGGCAAATAAAGTTGTCCCAAATCCTTCGATAATTCCAATTGAAGTGGTAAGAGCTGTGACAGCAGCAGTATGACTACTTGGCATGCCACCTGTGCTGAAGATAAGTCTTGGTTCAAATACTTTTGTAACTATAAATGTAATCGGAACTTTAACTAATTGTGCAAAAATAATCCCAGTTAAAGCAGCTATTAAAGGAATGTTCGTAAATAATTCCATCTTAATCAGCACCTCTTAAGTTATTTTAAAACCGTCTCCAGCGCAACTTCCATCATATCACTAAATGAAGATTGTCTTTCTTCTGAAGAAGTTGATTCACCAGAGATAATATGATCTGAAACAGTTAGGATAGCTAATGCTTCACAATTATATTTTGCTGCTAAAGTATAAAGAGCAGCCGCTTCCATTTCAATCCCTAAGACATTATAAGTCGAGAGCAAGTCATTTACTTCTTTAGCATTATCACGATAAAATGTATCGCTTGTAAACACATTTCCAACATGTGTAGTTAAGTTTTTCTCCTTGGCAATCTCATAAGCATTTTTTAATAAATTAAAATCTGCTAGGGGTGCATATTCAATATTACCAAAAATCATTTTATTTGTTTGTGAATCATGTGTTGCTCCTTGAGCTAAGATGATATCACGAATGTTAACGTCATCTTTCATTCCTCCACAAGTACCGACACGGACAAGTTTCTTAACATCATAATCTCGAATAAGTTCATTAACATAGATTGAAATCGACGGCACACCCATACCTGTACCTTGGACAGAAATACGTTTACCTTTATAAGTACCAGTATAGCCAAGCATTCCTCTAACATTATTGTACTGAAAGACGTCACTTAAATAATTTTCTGCGATATATTTAGCACGTAAAGGATCTCCAGGTAATAAAATGGTATCCGCTATGTCACCTTTTTTAGCTTCGATATGAATACTCATTTAAAGTCCACCTTCTTTTTCGTATATATTTTGATAAAATGACGCATCTAAATCTGCAAGTTTTTCTAAAGCTAGGTCACCATAGGCATCGTTCCTAGCTTGAAGTTGCTCTTTTAATAGATTAAAAGCAGCTTGTAAAGAATAAACATAGTTAGGGACGCCTTTTGTATAAAGCTTTGTCTTACGTTTACGACCATTTAATTTCTCACGTGGAGCAAGGGCTTTACGTTCATGAAAGGCAACACCTTCACCTTGAGTTTGTTCTGGATTATGTAAATCGCCTTGTGTCGGGTGTTTTAAGATTGCTTGGACTTCGATTAGCCAAGAATTACCACGGTCTTCTATAACTTTACCAATATAAATACCAGAATTATAATCTGTTTCGACAATACTTCCAACTTGAATTTCATTAGACATTTTTATATCCTCCTAATTTAGATGTGGCGAATAAAGTACAATTTTAAGATTATGAGTGCCACAGATTGATTGTCTCATAATTTTATTATATTATAAAGCTAAGGATGTGATTCGTATGCATATGGAGTTTCTATATTTTCCAGAAGATAAATCAGAATATATTCCATCATTGCTCATGTTATCAGTATTTGTAATCGGCGCAATTGTAGCAGTCTATATATTTTATAAAAAATCAAAAAAAGAAGACGCAAAACCACATAAAGAATATCCAAAACATATTGTACCTGAACATGAGCCCGATTCAGATGATAAAAAATAACCTCTTAAGTATATAGGAGGTTATTTTTTGTTTATTGCATTAATCATTCGGTCTGTACCTTCAATAATTAATTCTTTTGGACAAGCAATATTCATACGCATAAACTGATCTCCTGGTTTACCATATGAAGAACCTCGGTTGAGTCCAACTTTTGCATCTTGAATAAAGAAGTTATTTAACTCATCTGCAGATAACTCGAGTGCTTCACAATCAATCCACAATAAGTAAGTACCTTCAGCATCAATTACTTTTAAAGGTGTTTCCGCTTCTAAACGTTCCACAACATAATTTTTATTTTCTTCAACTACGTTTAGTAAATCATTAAGCCACGGTTTAGCATCAGGATACACAGCATCTAAAGCAATGACACCTATTGTGTTCATCATGTTCATACCTTGTCGATTTAATTCTGCAGCAAGTTTTGTGTTAAAATCTTTATTTTCTGTGATGATATATGAAATTTGTAATCCAGCTAAGTTAAATGTTTTTGTAGGTGACATGAACGTAATAGTCTTATTGCTTACTTCTTTAGACAAAGAAGCGATTGGAATATGTTTATGACCCCTTAAAGTTAAGTCAGCATGAATTTCATCTGCGAAAATCAACACATCATTGGCTAAACAAATTTCAGCCATTTTTTCTAATTCATCTTTACGCCATACACGTCCAACAGGATTGTGTGGTGAACAGAGAATAAAGACTTTAACACCAGATTTAATTTTTTTTTCAAATTCATCAAAATCAATTTCATATTTATTATCTTGTTTAACTAATTCTTGTTCAATAACTTCTCGATCATTACTTTTAATTAAATTGAAAAAAGGTGTGTAGACAGGTGTTTGGATTAATATTTTATCGCCTGGATGTGTAAAGATTTGAATCGCTGAATTAATGCTTGGAATAACACCCGGACTAAAAATAAGTGAATCAATCTGAGTAGTCCAGTTATGTTGATTGCTCACCCAATTAGAAACTTTTTGTTTAAGTTCATCATTAATAACTGTATAACCATAAAAGCCATGTTCAGCTCTTTTTTGAATTGCTTCATTAACAACGTTTGGTGCTTTAAAATCCATATCAGCAACCCACATAGGTAAAATATCATCCGTATTAAAAACAGTTTGAAGTTGGTCCCATTTTAAAGAGTGCGTTACTTTTCTATCGTAAACATGTGAAAAATCTTCCATTCAATAAACCCCCTATAATAATGTTATCTAACAACAAGTACATCACATGTAGCGTGACGAACGACGTTTTCTGATACACTACCCATTAACATGCGTTCTATAGCGCCCAGACCAGTAGCTCCCACAATAATTAAATCAATGTTTTCTTCAGGAATAATTTCTTTAGTGATTACTGCTTTAGGTGAACCTAGTTTAACTATTTTCTTCATATTTGCTAGGCCAGCTTCTTTTACGATTGTTTCATATTTAGCTAATATTTCATGAGCAGCCAACTCTGAACGTTCAGCAATTTTACTATCATAAGGTTCGATTGTTGAAAAAGTTTTTGTATCAACGACATAAGTTAAAATAAGGTCTGCGTCATTTCTCTTAGCAACTTGAATCGATTTATCAAGTGCTTTTTCTGCAGCTTGAGAGCCATCTACAGCAATTAAAATATTTTTATATTTAAATTCCATCTTTAAATCACTCCTTTATAATGGTTTAGTTTATCTTATTATATAGTAAGGAAAATAAAAAAGAAACGAATCTTGATAATAAACGTTTAAAAATAAAAAATGTTAAATTAACAAAAAAAGGACAAGGCACAAAGTGTGCCTTGCCAAGAAGGGGAATTCTTAAAAGTCTTACTAAATATAACTTACCCCAATATAAATAAACTTAAACATTTATTTAATTAATAGTTTATTAATCACATCTTCATAAACATAATTCCAATATTTTTCTTCATATTTAAATGCTGAACCAACTTTTTCAATCAGAGATTGGAAAGCTGCTTCGAATTTTGGATCATCTTTCGGAGGCATATCTACTTTTAATTCATCCATGAACTTTTTAACCTCTGGTGTGTATGGGCCCCATTTAGCAACTTCTTCACCCTTATCGTTAATGAACACGAAAATTGGAATAACTCGCTTTTCATTTGTTAAATAATGATCCATTAACTCTAAATTATCATCACGAACAAATAAGCTGACAGGTATATTCGTTTCTTCGGCAATTCTAAACATAATAGGAAGGTCCAACATACAGTGTCCACAAAACTCTTGCGCAATAATTAAAACACGCAGGTTTTGCTGTTTAATTGCAGCTAAACCCTCTTTATCTGCATTAGGAATGCTGAAGTTTTCATATATATGATTAAAAGCATCTTTATGTTTAGTCAATGTTTGTTCG
>RCNJ01000811.1_pt1 | contig 14879 bp, 21 predicted proteins | sample 2041171 | NCBI WGS metagenome assembly RCNJ01 (sample SAMN09708213, study PRJNA481090) | feces metagenome | biome: feces | host: Pygoscelis adeliae | place: Antarctica: Rookery Lake | collected 2010-03-01 | reverse complement strand
GAGGGCCAGAGATTAGTTTGTGGAATATATACCTATTGACGGAGTCGATATCGCAGTCTTAGCACTCTGTCTACAACAACCCTTACACTTGGTCTGTATGGACCGGACGTCCCATGGTGACACATTATCTGGTGCACATTGGCCATTAGTGACCATACCGTGGATGGTTACATTGACGGGACCAATAAATCTGGCAGGACTAGAAGAGAAGTCTTTCGCAGAGAACGAGTCGCCGCCCTGTGTACATAAGCTGCGATCGCCTGCGGAGCGGTTCCAGGTATGTTGGGTACCAAGCGAGAGTAATGGCAGAGGCCATGCATAATGTTTTGGAGCTAACAGAGGTGCAAATATTATGGAAGATGGATAAACCTCGCGCAATTTGACAACCAATTGGTGAAGACTGCAATGTGTTGGGGATTCCGAGTAGCAATCGCTGAATGATATCAATTGGTAACTTAGAGACTTTATGAATCAGTTATTCTATTACTACCATCGCTACGTACTGGGTTATATATACGTCCATGTTCGCAATGTTCGGTGTTCGGATGACTTAGCTCGGTGTTTGCTTTCATGCATGAGAGCAACCATTTTGGTCTTGATCTCGATCTCGTGCAGACCTTGGCTTCTGCAGCGATCGGGCAAACATTGGTTAGGACCTTCTCAAATGTATATCTCAACACAATGCGAGACGTAGTTGGCTGCCTGAGAAATGGCTTGAAGTCGAACCGCCTACTCTGCTGCAAGAAGGACATATAATGGCTTTCTTCCTCCATAGAGGCGCGAACTCCTATAATGAACCAATAAGGTAGGCAACGAATTTTTGCGTCTTCCTTCATAAAAAACCGTACTGACAGTATTTAGTGGTGTCAGTGACCAAAATCTTCCTACCACAACGGGCAGACTCGTATGATTTGGCGCCGCTGGTTGAGAACTTGAACATAGGCGTCTGGAACTGTCGTGCGACTAGTCTCCAGACTGGACGGCCGAATGTATTCAGCAAGCCGTCCTGTTTGCGCATGAAGACAGCCTTGCGAACTCATCAATGGCGAGGAATGCGGCGTTTTTTTAGAGAACTCGGCAGAAAATCGATTGATCGTGACGTTGCTGCACGAGAAGAAGCACGGCTGGCGGCTTCTGGACATTCCTACGTGCTGAGCACATGGGTTTTATCCCAGTGTCCGTTAGCAACACGAGTACGAACCAACAGCAGAAACGCAGACACAACACAGCACCTCGAACTTCCACATACTGAATCTCATGAGAATCTGATTGCTGCTGTAGGTTCCCTTTCGCCGGTTGCTATCCCACCTAGCAAGTCTGCGGTGTTCCGCGATTGGTTTTCCAGAGGCAAACAATGAGAGTGTTGAGTCACGTCCTTTGGTCACTGACTTCTCTGCAAGTCTCCCGCTGGGGAAGCTCTCGCAGACTCTGGTAGGATCACGAGAAATCAGCGTCAATGTTTTAGGTATTCGCAACTCGACACCAGAAGTAGGTGTTGCCAAATTGTCTGCCTTTCCTTTTGCCGACACGGTGTCGCTATTGAGAAGAAATTTTAGAGAACAGTCTAGCAGGAACTTTATTAAAACAAAAAGTGCGGTAGTCCTCGAGGCTAGAGAAAACGCAATGCCGACTCTGGTCCAAACTCCTTCCTGGGCCACAGGACGGAGAATGAGTGCAAGAATTGCTGCATAGAAGGTACAATCTTGGTCTGGATAACGATTGTTAAATTTCAGTGGAGATTAAATTACCAATTTTAGTCGACTCCTAGTGAAATTACGACATGATTTCCTGTATTCTACTTCAATGCAGCCATCACAGTGGTTTCCCCGCACCATCGTACCGGCCATGATCTAATCTTTATTATGATGTCGCGAGCCCTCCGTATCGTTTAACTTTTCGATCGTTAAATTTTCTATAATGGCTCATTTTGTGGCCCAAAGACCGGGTAAATATTTGTTAAATCGAGGAAGTGGTTGGCATCTGATAATTTTTTTAATTGATTTATTCGCAAAGTCCACCCACGTAAGTCTGAATAAATAGATCATGAACTACTAAAACGTGCAAATGCGGCTCCCAGCTGGTTCTAGCCGCAAAGGCTTCTATGGCCAGAAAGGTAGGTATCGGACAACCAAATGGCTCTATGCCAACAACGGAACCGTCTGCCACATGCCAGTTCCTTCCATAATTCAGAAGTCGACTCTCGCTGCCACCTTCCGCGCACTTACAAAAGATGGAAAGATGCCTAGGCTTTATGCAGGAAGAATAGCGAAGAAATTAGTTAGAGTCTGCAAGGACCACGGTGATTATCTGGAGCTCAAAAATTTACAAACTCATATTATTCTAGGAACAGAGCTTGTGGAACCGATTTCCTTGAAGATCAATGGCCAGAACGTAGGCAAGACCCAGAACACATTCGTAGATAAGCAGACAGAAAATGCGCAACAGATGATAGCTATGGTGTTGGTCTGGAAACATCTTCACATCGACCAAGGCAACGTAGCACCCATTGCGTTCGGCGTAATTGAAGGGTTGATTCGCACCGGGCCAGTTCCTCTATTCGAGGGGAGCGAGTATAACAGCACCAGATACCTCCACAAATCCTGTTATTCTTGATCATGGCTCGCCAGCAAAAAACTCTTCCGACACCGTTTGCTTCGCCGTCACCGACTCGGCGGCACTGGCAACTCCTTTATCAACAGTAACTATGCACGCTTCGGCTCGGCCATCACCCCGAAAGGTTGTGATTTGACGTTGCAAAACCGCGGCGCGAACTTTAACCTCGACCCTAACCACCCCAACGTGTACTCCTCCAACAAGCGGCCCTACCACGCCATCATCTTGGCAATGGTCACCAACATCCACCATGGCTGCCGACACAGCGTTTACGGCGTCATTGGAGGGTTTATGCTGCCGCAAGGCCACGTAAAGGTGCTTCTTAACATGCTTGCTTTCGAGATGACGCCGCAGCTGCTCTAGATACGCCTTGAATCTATCTACATCAATAGTGGGATGCCTGGACAGGGCGGGGTGTTTTATGTGGTTGCTTATATCGAGGAAGGCATGACGCAGGAAGTGAGGGATAAGTTGGCGGCAATGGGTCACAAGGTTGAGATTTTCAAAGGGTAGAGACGAGGATTATTCGGTCAAGGACAGCTTTTCGGAGGGCATAATGAGGAGGACGGGGTTGTGTATTTGGGCCGCGGACGATCCCACGAGACGATGGGGCGGTGTATTCTGAGTGAGATGGGTTTGGAAAATCGCTATAATAAAGCTGATCTCTGAGTGAAACACATACTATGGGGTATAGGATACCTTGGAGCGCCTGACATCACACCAACAACTTATTTATGACCGATTCACTCAAGTCGTGAACTTAGCTTTGCCGACATCGCGAGCGAACTCCTGGATCCAACATCACTGGACGGCACAAAGGCACTCGCTCGGCCCGCACATCCATACCACGCTGCTGGCATGTATCCCTCCCACCTGGTCAAATCCCCAATACCACAAAGAGTATAACTGTACTTTGTGCTTTATCGGAGAAAAGCTCGTCCTCAGCCACTATGACCTCGCGACGCTTTTACACAGATCTTAATGACGACGTCCCGTATCTCGGGATCTGTTTACACTGAGAAAAAGGATTCGGATGATGTTGCGAAGGCAACGCCAGGACGTGGAAAACAAACAGGGGTTACAGCTGGCACAATAACTCGAGCCCTCTTGGGCCGCATCCCTTGATTGAAAATCCTAGAACCAACAAAGACGCCGTCACAGCCAAGCTGCATCATCAGTGCAGCATCCATTGGTATAGGTTGCCTACAAACCTTGCCGGCCTTGCGCCGTTAAATACCCCCCAACGAGGACATGACATATTCGAAATCGTGAGGGCGAATTGAGAGGCGCCAGAATAAAAAAGTTGTTACCCTAGCAACCTGCCTGTTCTTTGTGACAGTTAAATCCAATAAACATTGCTATCATGGTATACGAATCACCAAAGTCACCTGAAACAATCTTAGTGGGAGAGATTGTGTTTACAATCCTAAAGAGCGTGTAGATCCCAAATCCGACTCCTCTCCATCTTCCGCCAACTTCAGGAGCATCTGTCTGAACCATTCCCTTGATATCGTCATATCAACTTTCAATCATGCCTCCACCTCAAGGTCCAATCTTTTGAACCCACCGGCGACTGCAACTTCCTTTTGCAGGTCGGCCATCTTCTTCTGGTCGCCAATCGGATCCGCCGACTCAGCTTGGAGCGGCCACTGCAAGAACTCATTGGTGTAGTTCGGCTTGAAGTCGTCCGGCAGGACACCAAGACGTTTCCCGTACTTTGTAACCTTCTCCCAATCGCGCTCCACATTCTTCAGATCCTTGGAGAAGTATGCGTAAGAGCGTTCATAAATCTTACAATTAACAGGATCGGCCATCTGCGGTTTGATGTGAATGTAGGTGGCATAAGCGCCAGCGGGGTCACGAAGAACGTCGTCGGTTGCGCGCTTAACGGCTCGCATGAACTTCTGAATTCTATCCTTGTTCTCGGCAAGGAAGGTGTCGTTCGCTTTACATCATCCGAGCTGTTAGCTATCTTTTTATTCTAAGGCCAAGGAAGTGCGTAACTAATCAAGAAAAGTTGAGGGGGGGATGGGTAGAACTGGTTGCAATACCAATGTAGAGAATGGAGCAGAAGCAGCAACATCCTAATTCGGCGAGTTCGTCGATGCGAAGCATCTGGACGTCGTCTCTTGGACGTCCCTGGCCCGCAAGCCACTCCTCCAACTCCACCATTTGCACGTTCTCGAGGCCAATCCCAGCGTCGATAGAGCCCTCAATGATGGCTTTGGAGACGTTCATGCCGCAGCGGACGGCAGTGTAGTCAGCTGGGGCCATGCCGTAGTACTTGGTTAGCTCATCAATTTGGATCTAGCGTGGAGGTTAGGTGCGGTTTCAACGATTTGGCGGGAATGAATGAGCTTCTTGGGAGAAGAGAAGAGAGGGAGGCGTACCTTGCCGAATTCTCCGACGTAGCCGATACGCTTTCCCTTTAACGTGCGGAAGTCTGTGGTGATGCCGCTAGACTTGAGATACACCACGCCCGTGAATGGCTCATCGAGGAGAGAACCGATGGATGTGACTGGGAAGTCACGGGCTTTCGCCTGGCTTGTATTAGTGTGACCATTGTATAAATCGAGAGGAAACTGACCGCCAAGGTATGGATCATAGCTTTGAAACCCATATCGACTTTTCCACTTCCAATGATCTCGGTGACGTCTATCGTGACATCAGCAAGTGAACTGATACCTAGACCGAGATTAAGGAAACTCACCACTTGGGTCATTCGGCTCGAGTAGAGCTACTTTGATTCCTTCATCCTCAAAATACCCCTTCTTTTGGGCCAAGTATACCGGAGCATGATACGGCGTCGCGTGCCTAACGTACATATTAGCACCCCATAACTCCTATATATTCACAGATAAATCACCAGTTCATCAAGAATGTAATCTTGTCGGTCGACATGTTGGAGCTATATTCAATGAGTTCACGAGCCAAAAAGGAGCGGGAAAAGCTTGTCCTTTCGCTAGAATTATCTAGATCAAGTTCATAACGGTATAGTCTCAGAACCAGCCCCACGATCAAAACACCGTCACGACTCGTGGAGGAGACGAAACAGTACCAAGATCCTGAGACTGGACACCCGTCAGCGTTTTGATTATACGTTACCTTGATCGTGAGATAGCTTCATTGCAAAAATGTCCATGCTTATTTTTTGCAACATACTGCGAGTGCTGGTCTGCTGGTTTAATAAATCAACCGTAGATGAGAACTGAATTTGGCCGGCGAAAGGTGATGAGCTCGATAGTTTTGATGTGAAGAGATGTCTGTCAAGATAAGAGCGCGTTTACATGCTCGTCGATGAGTTGTTAAAAACGATGAGTAACAATCAAAACCATTACCCCGCCCCGAGCGTTGTCGCCTTTGTGGAACAGCAACTACACAAGGCCCAGTTTATGACAGCCACCAGACGTTTCGCCATCTCGATCTCGACCTGATGACATAAGACACGGTTCCGTATGCACGAATGCACATCTATTGGCTGACCTGGAGAAAATGGCTTTGCCATTCACAATAATGGTGGGGTGGCGAAACTAGAAGCTATGGAGTGTGCAGGACGACAAGATGTTTTAAGCCTAGCGAGGGCAGGCAAGCTTTCTCGTTTTGGCATGTTCCGGTTCTATCCGTCTCTTCGGTCACGCGGAGGATTTGGTTTCTGCAGGTGCCGCCAGGATACAATAGTGCATGGCACCCATTCGTGGCTTTATCACGACATTTTAATTAAAAGGCCGCAGCTAAATGACCTAAGGGCCGGGAGCAAAATCAAGCGGGGTACGGGTAGTAACGGCAAGCTGTGCCCTCCATTCCAACGTGTTATTGTCATACATTTACTTCTTACGGAGATATGTCGCCGATCGAAAATGAGTCATATGTTCATTGTATACGGGCTGCCCCACCACTACACAGCAGTTCCTATAGCTCGATACGCCCACTTCTCTTCCTCTCATCTACTCTCCTCTCCTTAACACAACCACAGTCGTCTCAATTTACACATCAAAATCCAAACGCATCTCGTGTTAGTATCATCGTAATAGCTGAGCAGGATCCAAATACTGATATTAAGAAAGCTAGTAATACGTTGCTTACATACAAAGTATTTTTCGCTATCCAGATGGAAGACATGTCACTTAGCAGCATGGGATTCATTCCAAAGCATCAAGGTATCTTAATCAGCGTAACGCTGTGAGCATGAACCGGTGTCCGTTCTCCAGCGCCCTCATAACCTATAATCTACCATCTGTCACTAGATGAGATTATAGCGCGTGATGGCACATGCTGGGTTCGTTCTGAGATTATACGGTTATATGAACTTGATCTGGATAATTCCAGCGAAAGGATCATGCCTTCCCTCTTTTTTTGCCAAACAGCTCTGACATCCGACAGGTCGTGATTCATCATGTCTCCACCGTCAGCCATGTTTGCCGAGTCAAGGTCTCCGGTGAGGATGCTCCCTGAGAACGGGGATCACAGTATCCAGTCTCGACCAAAGTTTAACATGAAGACCAAGACCCTAGACGGAATGGCCAACAAGTGGGAGCTCGACTTCAAGTTTGCTCCGATTAGAGAGTCTGAAGTCTCGCGGGCCATGACTCGCCGCTATTTCCAAGACTTGGATACCTATGCGGAGTCCGATATCGTCATCGTCGGGGCTGGCTCATGCGGTCTCAGTGCCGCTTATATGCTTGGCAAAGCTCGCCCAGACTTGAAGATCGCTATCGTTGAGGCCTCCGTCTCTCCAGGTGGTGGAGCTTGGCTCGGCGGCCAACTCTTCTCTGCTATGGTCATGCGAAAGCCTGCTGATGTCTTTTTGACTGATCTGGGTGTTCCATTCGAAGACGAAGGTGATTTTGTTGTGGTGAAGCACGCTGTAAGCTCCCAAAACCCATCACTTCATGCAATACTGTCGTCAACCACTGACAATGCCCATTCAGGCACTGTTTACCTCGACCCTTCTCTCCAAGGTTCTTTCGTTCCCAAACATCAAGTTGTTCAACGCAACATGCGTCGAAGACCTCATCACTCGCTCTCTTAACGACCCGGCCAACCCGTCGGCCGTCCAGATTGCTGGCGTTGTCACCAACTGGACCCTTGTGACCATGCACCATGACGACCAGTCCTGCATGGACCCAAACACTATCAATGCCCCTGTCATCATCTCCACCACCGGCCATGATGGGCCGTTTGGTGCCTTCAGCGTCAAGCGCCTTGTGTCTATGCAACAGATCGAGAAGCTTGGAGGTATGCGCGGTTTGGACATGAATACTGCTGAGGATGCGATTGTGAAGGGCACGAGAGAGATTGTTCCAGGACTTATCGTCGGAGGCATGGAGCTGAGTGAGGTGGATGGTGCTAACAGAATGGGGCCTACCTTTGGTGCAATGGCGCTCAGTGGCGTTAAGGCTGCCGAAGAGGCTTTGCGCATTTTCGATGAGAGGAAGAAGCAATGCGCTGCTTAGGCTTCCAGGTTGGACAACCAGGAGTTTACAATTTAGCACACTAAATTCGCAACTCCGGTGATGTAGGGTTTCTGATGCTATCAATAGAAATAAATACCGTACGTGAAACACTTGGACCGAGTCTTCATTGACTTTGCTCGAACCTTTCAGCTTGATCAACACCTGACAATCAACACTTGGCCATTTGGAGGAGAAGCAAAATGTAATCATTATTTTGAAATGGTACAACATATCGTTCAATCAACGCGAACTATGTGGATCCCGCCGCGTGACTTTTTTATCGTCGGCCCCCGCATTGACCCAGTCGTGGCCGATACCGGGTATGTCCCAATAACGAGTTAGAGCATCCCATTTCCACGAATATTGTAATTATGAAACATATTGAACAAGATCAAACTTTTCTTAAGGCCCGAAGTATTAACACGACTTGTCTGTCGATAGGCACAACATCAAACAATACAACGTCGAGACTGGGTCACCGTAAGAATCGCCACTTCGCCCATATCACAAACCCTGCTGCTGTCGCCAATCACATGGTTATTTAAAGAGACCTCTGATTTGTGGCTGCGGATTTAATTAAGACAAGGCGAAATAAGTTCTGAGTCGGTGCCAATTGAAACCCAGTGAATCTGGACTGCCGCCATTCGGGAGGAGTAGTTCATGCACGTGGTGTGGAAAGTAATGAAGGTAGCTGTTGGTAGAGTCATCTCATGCCGACCAGCTACTGTAGGTTGGAGCTTGCCAAATCCTGTGGGGTAAAGGCTAAACACTGGTCTCAGCATTCAATCGACGGAACGGAGCGGGGTTGCCGACCTTCTACCCCGCATCATTTGATGCCCAAGCGTCACCAAGATTATGTGATATGAAAATGAACGCACCTCCATCGCCGACCACCTCCATCGCCGACAGGTGAAAACAATGCTTTGGAGTACAAGCCACCCGAACCGAATTAGCCAGACCTGCAAGACTTCTTCGCCTGCCACGTTTGTATAAAGATTCGCTCTACCGGTAAATTTCCCCGCCCGATGATGAAGGGAGGGCGCCGACTTAACGGGCAGATGATGCGGTTTCGCGGAAGATTCCATTTAGAGGTTGAAAGGGTAAACGTTTTTAACTTGGCACGGGTGCCATAGCGGGAAGGCAGGGGTTGCTGCGGGATTGCACGTGCAATGTACCAGCGAGGAACTTATCTTCGGTCTGAGGTCCAGCACGGGGTAATTTGGTGTACCTTCACTGGACCAGGTAAATCGCATCATCCGCATCATCCGCATCATCCGCATCATCCGCAATGCAGAGCTTGAAGAGACACATGCGCCAAAGATAGGCTGGACACGTCGTCGTCACCTTGAGGCATTTTAGCGATTGGCCTGTTGCCGCATTGAGTGATCCCTAGGGCGGTTTTCCCATGCTTGCTGAAAGACGATCTCGTATTCAGCCGATATTCACTGTGAAGGGGGGACTGACGCAGGCCCAAATTTACAATGGCCAGGTGTAGCAGCATTCGAAGTTAGGCGATCTTGCCTCCCTGCAATTTCCCACGTCCCGTCCATTTGTCCGGAATCCTCTCAATACTCTTGCTTCGTCACATCAAATGAAAGTATACAGCAGCAGAAGGTATAGATTCGTCGTCGTGTGATGGTTTTCGACAGGGTGCATGGTCTCGGATCACCAGCACTAAAACCTCCAACGATCCAGCAATCTGGCGCAAAGCCACATATCCCGCCTTCTCTCGCAGATCAGCCTACATCGAGACAAAGTCCGGCACCCGATGCCTCGATTTCACAAGGGGAGGACTAAGCCACGGCTCAGGCTGAACTCGGTTATGTCAACGTTGAGGCATTGTTTCAATTGGCCAGACCATAAAACACGAGGGCATCCCAAGGCATACTGAGCCTGTGGTGCCGCAGTTGTTGCAGTTCATGACGAGGGTGGCCGTGCAGGCTTTGATAGTGCAACGCCGCGCAACATGCCGTTGGTGGATTAAGCCGAGTCTTTTTCGGAGGTTGAGTTGATTCTGTCTGGCGTATAACGGAGACTTCGGCCTGCGATATACGGGGATGGCTTGCTGAGGCCAGGAGACGATATCGATATGGATATGGATTTGGCTGGTGACTAGGAGACGATGATGGCGGACCATGGCATTTTCGTGGAGCTGTATGAGGTCAGGAAAGCATCCGCCTCGACTCGAGTTCACGTAGTGTGCGTTTCGGAGGTCTGCCTTGTGTCAATTGCAGCAAACACGTGTAGGTGTCGCTGCGCCATTGCTAGCTGCTCGATTTCATGTTGCTATTTTGCATAAAAGAAGAGTTGTTGGATATAGGTATTTAAAGTGTCCAATCGTCTCAGTCAACATATTGAGCTGGTCGTGAATCTGGAATGTGAGCTTTATATTGGTCTCGCCGAGTGGTGACACAGAGGGAGAAAATCAAAACTGCCAAATTGAGGGACTCGTGCGAGGATGACGGGAACGAGATTGCTCAACTTCACCATTTTAATCCCCGCTCACACGGTGTGCGTTGAAGGAAGGGTCACAGCTTGGCTCTGGACCTTCTACCTTATTTTTTTCATGGACACTCGTTACCGGTATTTTTTTGTCGGCATATTCGGCATTGTGTTTTATTTTTTTCCGCTGCTACGACCACGTTCAATGCCATGGGCTCACAACACCGCAGGCTGTAACCCGCCAGAATCACAAAGGTCAAGCGTCAACATCTCCATGGTTACTTGAGTTCACTTGATTGAGCATAAAACAGACAGTGGCCGCACCTCGAACGCACAAAACGTTTCCAGAACACCGGTGAAAAGATAGCTCTGCACGTAAATCTTTAGGTCGATCAGATGATCCTTTTGGGCTTGCGAGGAAGAAGCTCTAAGAGGTCGAATTCTTCCTTCTCCATGATGAGAGCGACGGAAAGAAACAAGTCAGTGAAGACGCAGATTACGACCATGAGAAAGGCGACAGGGAGAGGAACACCGTAATAAACATTCACCAACGCCGGCCAGGTGTCGGACCATGATCCGGTAGGCAGCAGGTAGCTGATGATCTTTTGGAAGTTTTGAAAGACTAGACGTCCGAGGCGGATAGCTTCAGTGACGGAGCCGAATTTGCCGAGTAGTACATGATCGGCGGCTCCTAGGACAATATCGCTGCCAGTCGCGACAGCGATACGACATCTGCTTCACGAAGAGCGGGCGCGTCATTCACGCTATCACCGGCAGCGGCGGCGACGCTATCACGGCCCTTCAACTCCTTGACGATGCGAAGTTTTCACTCCGGGCTCGTGCGGGCAAAGACGATTTCTACACAATCGCAAACGACGTTCCAATCCTCATCCGTGAGTTTGAAAATCGTTGGCCCTTCGAGTAAGAGACTGGTTTGCGTGCACTCTGAAGAAGCTCCCTCTGAGCCTTCTGACTTTATGGGCGACATACCCGAGCGTCTATTGACAACGTCGTCATATGTATCATGGTCGGTGGAGTTCGTAAAAATGCCCATTTCGCGGGGTATAGCTGCAGTTGTCAGTCAGAAATCGCCAATCACCATGGAGAACCGGATGCCAGCTTGGCAGCAGGCAGCAGCAGGCGCGGCGCTTTCGTCGCCAAACGATTTGGCGCCGAGAGCTGCTGCTGGAGTGATATGGCGTTGGCAAAGCATAACCAGAAGCTGTTGACGTAGCCTAGAGTCTCGACAGTGGCCAATCTCTTTGGCAGGATATTACTCTGCTTCATGGGGGGAGCAATGACCATCAAGTTAATGCACACCAACCGGCATGCCTTCTGGAATAAATGCAACCACACATCCCATGGTGTTGTTCAGCATTCTGTTGACGATCTTATAGCTGGGGTGCTGCATGCACCGCCATTCCACCCAGGTAAAGACGATGACACAAGCCAGGACTACGGTAAGACAAACGATAATCCGGACGAAGCGGTTTATCTCGCGTTGTATAAGAGTTGATACATCTTTCACCGAACTTGTTGCTTGGGCGATCCGACCCAAGACACCTTTTCCGCCCGTAAGAACAACCACTCCTATAATGCTGCCGTTTGTGACCATTGTTCCCATCAGTACAATGTTGCGTGTTTCGAGAAAGCTATTGTCGGTCATTTCCGTGGCACCCTCAACCTCGTCAGACTCGCCAGTGAGCATAGAGCACTCAGAGCGAACGTCGCCTCAAGTGCTTGGAAGGCGCGTCTCTGTTGTCACTTTGTTGCCGACGCTAAACTTGACGATATTACAGGGTACGAGATTGGCCGAGAGGACTTTGATCGTTTCTCCGCCACGGATTGCCAGCGTCTCTGTAGGGAGGAGGTCCAGGATGGATTTCATTGTTTTGGCAGTTAATCAGCCCTGAAAGGCAGAAAATGAGGCTTGGAGAAAGATAGCAATTATGATCAGGATCGCAAGGCCCAGGTTGTATGCAGCTGGGTTCAGATTGCCCAAAGGTTTCCAGCAGATGGAGAAGACAACAAACCCGACCCACAGCACCGAGCAGAAACCTCCGAGAACGTACAACACGATGTTTTTGATATCGTCCTCTCGACGGCGTCGAATGTGTTGTAATAGGCGAACAGTTGGCATCTGATAGAGCTTTTTGAAAGTCTAACTACGAGGGTCTGAGTATGTGGATTACATGAACACAGAGTGCAAACGACAGCTTCCGGCTGGTTCTGACCACAGAGGCTCATCGCAGTCGAACAGGCAGATAACGAACAAAGGAGTGGCAACAGCCACATTCTTCCATATGTCGCATACCACATTCGCGCTCTTTCCATAATTCAACAGCTTCTCTACATGAAACTTGGGTCTCTTCCGGCGAGAAACTTGATGATGAGGTCGAGCCACTGGCAAAGGCTGCATCTCTGGCAGAAGCCCGTCATTGACCCGGACGAACCCCGTATCTCCAGGAGGCGTGATACGATCGCTGCCCTCAGCGCTCCCTCGGCCGAGGGGTATTGCAACCTTTATCTCAAAATTACGGATTAACCTTTAAACTCGGGATTAACGTACCCAACTTAAAAAGTTTATGAGGGAGAATGTAATGAGAAGGGAGGCGGTGAGGATCTGGAGCCACATACCACTTCGCATTTGATTCAAGCCTCCCGCACAAGATCATACTGGATTTGGATGAAGGCGCTGGCGGTTTCAAGCCTAGGGGCATTATTGCCTCTGATTGGAGTGTCACAAAACTGGGCTTTTACTGTCAAGACTGTAACTCTGGCCTTGCTGCGATCAAATGCTGCAGGACCAAGTCTTGCTGTACTTAGGAGATAGAGGTTTCGAATTCGAGCCACTGGAGTTAAGTGCTGTCCCTGACTGACATCACTATGGGGAGATATTATGACCTTCTTTACCAATATCCAGCAAACATAATGGTTGGTGGGAATAGCAAAGCCCGTTGAGTAGATTAGTTAAGGTTAATTAATTGTTCGCTCGGAGTCCAACGATGATCCACTTATCTATAAATTCCGCGTTAAAAACCTTGCATATTAATTAAACACCGACTGTGTAGGGTTTGCTTTCGCAGTCTTGAGCAGACCTGCAAGTCACAGCTTCATTTGACCTCGTCGTATTTCTTCAGCGCGTCATGTAGCCGTCCAAATACACCCCCATGCCACCCTCTCGTCTCCTCTCACTACGCCTCCGGCAGAGTTTGCTGTGCCATGCGCAGCCACGCGCCGACATTGAAATCATCGTAGCCGGCTCGCTGCCCGAGCAGGAATGGCCGACCGACATTCCTGAGAAACGACTTGGCCAGATCGCCCAACATGTTCCGGAATGAATCCTTGAGTTTTTAACGTGCATCGCCTGTCAAGGCGAAATCATCCCAAGAGCTGACTCTGGCGCGACGGACAAATTCGGCCTTGGTCAGCTCAGAGGTGACGTAATCAAAGGGCATGCCTTGAACCATGAGCGGAACGTGGGGCTAAAGGGCGCATCAACGACGGGATTGAAGCGAGCGTACTCTGCAAAGTCACCCTTCAAGCGCTCCGACAGCGGCGCGACGAATTCGACGTTCTGGGTGAAGGCGCAGTCGAGGGTCTGGGTCGGGAACAAGTCGCCAGCGCCCGTATTGGGATACGTGCGCTGCAGGTAGACGGCGATATCGAAGGAGTTACCGACCGTAGAGCCCGTGGCCGCATCTTGCATCACAGTGAGGGTGTTGAAATCGGTGCCGTCGGCAAATTTCCGAGATTTCGGCGCACTTTAGAGATGTCGGTCATTCTCACCCACGACATTGAGTACGGGACCCCTTTTGAAGTTGACCGCAAACCGACTCTTCCATGGGTTCGCCGCGCAGCACGTCTCCAGGGGTGGCCTCTGGACGGTGTCGTAAGAGGGTAATGACGTCGGAGGAGACTGTGGACGTCGCCATGGTATTGATAGATGACAGCGGATATTATTAGATGCAAAGACGATTGCGTCGAGACAGGTCTAGATCTCGTAGTGATCGTAAAAGATTAGCGAGTCAAACGAACCCTCCCCGAGGAATCTGCGTGTTGGACAAGGTTGGTCTGTGACGAGATTACGTTAGTATGAGAGAGTTTGCCGTTGATTCTTGGATTGCACTCGCTCGCTCGTACAAGGGGAATGAAGTGGATTGAACAGCACAACTGTGAGCGCCACCGAGCCGATATGATGATAATGGTCTGTTTACATTTCGGGAGGAAGCGGCCCTCTCATTTTGTTTTGGGAACGACCATCGCGTCATTGATAAGCAAGTGTTGGTATTCGTAGATTGGCAATTACTGGTATGTTTGAATCAAGTACTTAAGAGCTTTCTTCTTTTTCTTAACTGCTATAATCGCTAC
>RCNJ01000476.1_pt1 | contig 14885 bp, 18 predicted proteins | sample 2041171 | NCBI WGS metagenome assembly RCNJ01 (sample SAMN09708213, study PRJNA481090) | feces metagenome | biome: feces | host: Pygoscelis adeliae | place: Antarctica: Rookery Lake | collected 2010-03-01 | reverse complement strand
GGTGGAAGGTGGAAGGTGGAAAGTGGAAAGTGAATTGTGAAATGTGAAATGTGAAATGTGAAATGTGAAATGTGAAATGTGAAATGTGAAATGTGAAATGTGAAATGCGAAAGATGCACAGTATTGCATAGTGCATATTGACCGGGGAACCGGTACAAACTGCCACCTACCGCAATCTCAGGTGGACTTGAACCGTCTGGCCATACTAAGATAGACGGCGCTGATGTGCGATTGTGGTGGACAGCCTTTGCATTGATGCTTTCTTCTTCGTGCCGGTACTCGTGCTCGTAAGAGTAAGGAAACACGTGGATGTGACCAGAGTGCCGACGCTCAGGTCTCGAGATCCGACATCCATCAGTACGAGTACAAGCGGTGAGGTTTCAGCCGAGGGACGACCGAATCGGGCGCCATCTTTCGGGGGATGATAATCTATTGTCGCTCAGCCCTCCAATTCCAGGGTGTGGAGTTTGATCAAGGCTTCTTTTCCCATTGCATGCAGCTCAACGTCATGGGATTCTAGACTATTCGATCGCTGCGATCGCCATGTGGTAGGTAGCGCTACACCCACATCGGGCTCACTTTTCGTTTCTGATGGGTCGTCGTGCTGTTTGTGGACAACCGCCGCAGGGGACAGGGAGTCCGCCTTGGGGTGGGTGGTGTTGATTGATTGCGAATAATGGCTAGGCTTGTGAAGTATCGAATGAAACCTTGTAAACAAGGTATGAAGTGGATGGACGCCTTGCGATCAAGGCTGCAAAGAGATAATTGGTGGGTTAGGACGGAAGAAGCCTTGCGCGGTCGATTTTACCACCGCCCGTCCATTTGCGACGGCACGAAGGGGACTTATCCGCTGTTCTAGAGGGGTGAAAGCACCGAAGGCCATGGGTTGTGATTGGGTAAGGAAGGTGAAGCGTGCAGAGCTTTTACGGGATGAGGTAAAGTGAAAGCTCTGTAGAGGGGTATCCGTAGATAGGAACGGGAGAAGGAGAAGGTTTTCACGGCCGAGGGAAGTTCCCCTGTCAACGAACATGAGAGGTGGAAGTGGAGTGAGAGGTGGAAGTGAAGTGAGAGGTGGAAGTGAAGTGAGAGGTGGAAGTGAAAGGTGTGAAATGAGAGGTGAAAAGTGAAGTGAAATGTGTGAAATGAGAGGTGGAAGTGCAGTGAAAGGTGTGAAGTGAGAGGTGGAAGTAAAAGGTGTGAAGTGAAGGTTGACAGGACACCCTCTCTCTCACTGAGTTGATCGAGCAACGAACGAACGAAGGGGTGTGCTTTCAACGCTCATGAGAGGTGGATGTGACGGGTGTGAAGTGAAGGTTGACAGGACACCCGCCCTGACTGAGTCGTTCGGGCGATGAAAGTAGGGTGTGCTGTCAACGCCCATATCCGTAAACCTCATTGGTTTGAATTAAGCCTTTTGAGAAGGCACTGGTTTTGGTTTGAGAGGTTGAAGAACGACGGCTTGATACAGCCAATCGCGACTTGAGCACCGTAGCGGAGCTTCTGAAGCCAAGATGGCGGCAATGTGATGTATCAAAGACACTTACAGTACGTCCGTCCCCGCGTAACCGACGCAGGAACTGTGTGGTAAAAGCCAATCGTTGGCTGCGGCATCCGGATAAGCTTTCGGAGTTCCGACCTTATCCTACTCTCGTGGTGCTTTCGCTGATTGCAGCGGCTGTTCCTGAGTGTGTTGTCATCCCGACTTCCGCTGTATGTCTCAGTCTGTGACGATTTTGAGGACATACCACATGGTCGGTGAGACATACCCCATCCAACGGAAAAGGTGTGATGTGACATCACACTGTTGGGGAGTCTGTCCAGGAGACTGTCGGAAGTGCTGTCGGAAATGCCGCCGGAAATGCTGTCGGAAATGCTGTCATAAATGCTGTCGGAAATGCTGTCATAAATGCTGTCGGAAATGCTGCCATGAATGCTGTCGGAAATGCTGTCATAAATACTGTCGGAAATGCTGTCATAAATGCTGTCGCAAATGCTGTCATAAATGCTGTAGAAAATGCCATAGGAAATACTGTAGAAAATACTGTCTCGTGAGTTCCTCGTGCCATCCTAACTCTGTGCGATAATGAAGCAGTAAAAGGTCAAAACGAAGCGGTAGAGTACGAGTAACAACGAAGCTCGCTTCAGGGAGGACAAGTACATATATCCTCATGCTACTCTAATGGTAAAGGTGCACTGCACTGCACAAAAGGGTTGGATTTGTGCAGGGCTTACCACGAGCTGTGTCTCTGTTCAAACTGAACAACCTGAGGCAGAGAAAATAATAATACGAAAAAGTGCACAGACCATCTCAAGTTTGTACCGTACCCTGCGGTCGGGCGAGTCCCACTAATTCCACATGTTCCAGATCTCGACGATTAGCAACCAAGTCACTGTTGGGGGTCACTGTAGGATGTCACTGTTAGATGTCACTGCATCAGACAGCCACGGCCGCGTCCCGTCCCTTCAAGGGCAAAGGGCTCACAGGGCGAGGTACAGGCTACAGGCTACAGGGCCCCCCACACCACCTTCAGCGCTGTGTCTCTAGGCTAATCGTACCTACGGAAGCCAAGCTTCTAACGATAACGGGAGAAAGCTTCGATTCCCCGGGTACGGGAGGCGCAAGCACAAAATAGGCCCACTCCCCACTGAACCAAGAAGTTGTCCACACCCCACGCCGGACACCCTCTCAGTCCGGAGACGAGAACCAACTTAGTCAAAGATCTGGTTCGTAGAACGCACTCATTGAATACGGACGGGCTTCGAAAGAAAGACCTTGGGACCCACGACTTTGGTTTCGAGTGGTTTGTTGTTCTGTCGATTTGAGGATTTGTCGATTTGAGGATTTGAAAAGTGCCCTGGCAGTCAGTGACAACAAACAAACCAAGGCGTCTTTCTCATCCGCCAACCGTTCGATGGTCAACGCAGACAACTACACTCGTTATCCGTGTCCACGTGGAAAAGACAGCTCATCACCGCCTACTAGCATACAACTGTAAGTCATCACATGGAATCAATTTTTTGGATTGTGGCTAGGACTCATTGCCGTGGCGCGACTCATGTACCGAATCACGTTGGCGCGGCGGAACCGCTTAAGGTACCGACTGACATTATTGGTGGACAGACTTGAACGGAAGGCGAACATTCGCTGGATCGCAGAGCGTTGGCCTGGAAAGAGAGACAGCAGACCGTTCACTGCACCATTGTCACCTACAGCACTTGCAGCGTAAACAACAACGTGGTCGAAAGAACAAATCGTGCAAGTGATCATTGTTGGGCAGATATCAATTGGGTATTGAGAGACCGAACCACCGCAAGTCCGAAGAATACAAGGCTTGGTAGACGCAACCGCAACTTCGACTGAAGAGTACAAGTGTTAGTAGACGAAACCGCAACTTCGACTAAAGACTCCAATGCGATAATCGTTGCGACAACTCCATACAATACATACAATACATACAATACTTGGCAAATACGATTCAGACCTGAAATACTTGGATGGCAACCACACCTTGCCACTCCCCTTCAGAACATCAAAATCGTTGCGACAAAACCAACCGTTTTACCATACCAACACCACAACATGCTCAAGGACCCACTATTACCACAATTAGTCGAGGAGCGACGCCAAATAGAGAATGGATATGAGAGTGAGACGCAGGTGGGGATGACTGAGCATACTGAGCAAGACATCTCACTCCTCAAGCGCGGACATGTTCGCGCCTCGAGCTCGCATTCGAGTCTTGACCGTTTGAGTATGCCGACTGCTGAGATACCTTCTTCGCCTCCCCCGTCTGGGCCCTCCTTCGTCGCGAATGGTGCGGCGGGGTTGGGAAGTAAGACGGCGTTGCCTGATGTGCAGGAGGAGCCGATGGAGTGTGAGATAGGGGATTCTGAGCTGGAGGGCTTCGAGATGGTGGATGATAGATATGATGTGTATGACTGGAGCTGTGCGTCTATTGCCCTCTCACCACCTTCAACATCGATGTGTTGTGTGTATGCTAACCGACTAACAGGCGACGATGCGGCGCATAATTCGTATGAGGATGGTATTGGCAACTCGTCTGTACAATTATCGGCACAACCAGATATCGACTACGACCTCGCGGACGGGTTTTTGAATGATGCAAATACTTCGCTTTCGAGTTTTGCTTCTACGCCGACGAGCACGGGGAGGAAGAGAGCCCATAGCGATAGTCCGTTTGCGAATATCGCCGACAGGTTGTCGACGCGCTTCCCTGGCTTCAGTCGTAAATGGAGGACCCGCAAGGACTCCAATCCCCTGCCACCACTCGTTACGTCAATGAGTGAGTCGAATACCAGAGCGCCGAGCACAAGATCGAGTTCGGTATCAGCATCCGTTCACAAAGCGCCAGACATCACCATCTCATACAACGACGCCGCCATGCCACCCACACCATCACGCTCCGAAGTCGCCAACGATGCTATGGATAGCGTTCGCACTTCCATCGACATCCTCGGCGACGAAGGTCGCCCCGCAAAAACAGTAACAACGCCGCTATTGCCTCCAATGATGAAGGGCCTCTCCGCCTCCTCAGCCGACAACGACGTCCCTCTCCAATCACCACTGCAATCTCCATCTGTCGCAGACCAGTCCTTCGAATTCTCCTCCGCCGCCGGAACAAATTCGCTTTACAGTCTGGGCAACACGAGAGTAAACTCCCCGCTCGCCACACACAGCCATACCCCATCTCTCCTCCCGTCGCCACCACTGAGCACCAAGCCGAGTATCTCGAGTATGCGACCAGTCACTGTCTACCCGCTCAGTCACACCGCGCATCCGAGTCAGCTGCTGGGGCTGCTGAGCCCGGCGACCGAGTCGCCTGTTATCGCGTTCAGTCAATATCAAAATCAAATTTTGGGCCAGACCGGTTCGATGAACCAGGCGCAAGCTCCGGCGCCGATCATTCTTGCCGAGGACGACGATAAGTGGGCGCAGATTTTGGGACATGCGAATTTTACCATTTATCCGGAATCCTATATGCCGGATCTTGACGACGCTAGTACGGCTGCGTTTGGTGCCACTTTGTTGCCTTTGGATGCGTGTAAGAAGCTGAGGGAGGATTGGGATAGTGCCAGGACGGGGTTTATGAGGCATCTTGTTAGGACGGGGGAGCATTATGGGGATCGGAGTGAGGTTTATAGGAATACGGAGGAGAAATGGCGAGAAGTGGATGAAATGTGGAGGAATAACTTCAAGGTGTTTGTGCAGCTTACGGCGCAAAATCTTGACACGGATGAGGAAAGTGTCAACAAAATGCTGAACCAGGGAGGAGCAGGAGGTGGGACGGAAGAGAAGAATATGGAGATCAATATCCCGCGGTTTGATCAGAATAAGTGGGTTGAGATGGGGGATGAGGATATTGTGGGGCCGATGGAGCGCGTCGAGCGCAGCCCTGAAAGAGCAGAAAAGTGCGATGGTGAGCCGAGAAGTTCGTCGAAGAAGGCGAGGCTTAGAAGGTTCTTTAGCAACATGGTGGGAGGAGGGGCTGGGAGTAGCTAGCCGCTATGAGGATATCCCATACGACGACTTGAGAAGAAGGAGAAGGCGAAGGACGAAAGGCGAGGGGGGGGAACATTTTATGACTTTACGACTTATAAAGAAGGGAAAGAAGGAAAGTGGAGGAGGGAGATTGCCGACCGATTACGTTCATTACGACAGAAGCGACGAGATACCCGACCAAGACACTCTCATTTACGACCGCGAAAAGCGTTGGCAGATTTGCTATGCGATATTTTGCTTTTCAGCGTCGTCTTGCAGTATACCCACCCACGCCTAGACAGGCATTTGCAGTTTTACTGCGTACGATCATTTATTTATTATTTATGGGTGGCTATTTAGAGCTATCTAAGGAGGACAAAGAGAAGACATGGGAAAAAGGCAAAATGATATGGACGAAAATAGAAGGGTTAGATACCAGGGAAAATAGGAGAAATGGAAAACGGAAAATGGAAAATGAGGAATTTAAAAGGATAAGGAAAATGGATAACCTTAAGGAGGTTCGACGGCTATTACCATCTATAGTATAGGAAAGCGCAGTCTAAGAAGATGATCACATATTGGGAGGCAATCTGTAGATTACGGATCCGAGAATGAATCAAGTATCTACATTAACAACCCGCCTATCATGCCCTTCAAGCTCAATGACGTTTTCATGCAAAATGCCCACGTCATACCTTCTCTATTTCTTGGCTCTGTACTTAGCTGGCCCCCCAATTACCGATTTTAGGCAATCTTTTCATTTCATCGCTAACTCAAAACATGAAGCTACCATACTTTGGCAGATCATGAGAGGACATGAAGTGGTGGGTCCCGCCCTCAGCACTTCCTGCATCGGCCAAATTGAGATTGTTGCCACCCCTGCAGCTCCTCAGAAGGTACCATTCGCCACAACTTCAACATTGGTTAGCTCATCAACCTATCAGCCATATGTTACACACCGAGGATGGAAGTTAGAGATTATTCAAAACTCTATCTAGCTGTTCACTTTTCGGAACGATTTAAGTGGTGGTTCTTGGATTATTTAAATTTTGACAAGGTGAGTTTAAGGCATTTTTCAACCGGTTGTGTTTGGACGGCGGTGGCAACTCAAACATTTTTCGACCCTACCCTCTGCCAGCCGGAGCCATATATCTCCGTCCACACCAATTTACGCGTGAGATCGTGACGGAGCGCGATAATCGCGTCTCCAAAGTTTAGCTCCAGGCCACTCATCCTTAACCTGAGTATACTGTTTACCTTGTCAACGCCAACGCTCACAGAGGCCGCAAGCGGCATAAGTACTACAAATTGATCGAGCTGCTTTCGATTGACTGTTAGAAGGACGACAAGGGCGATTAACGCGACCACAACAAACACAAACACCAACCACCATGGCGCTTCTCGTCGACAAACACCGCCCACGCTCCCTCGAAGAGCTAACCTACCACAATGACCTATCCGACCGCCTGCGCTCCCTCGTACGTCCCCTCCTGTCTCCTCCCTCAGATCATCGCGTTCCTTCGTCAGACAAACCTCTGCCCACATTAGACATCTCCTAACACCTCTCACAGTCCAACTCCGGCGACTTCCCTCATCTTTTGATATACGGCCCCTCCGGGTCTGGCAAAAAGACCCGCGTGGTATCCATCCTCAAAGCCCTCTACGGACCCGGCGCAGAAAAGATAAAAATCGACTCCCGCATCTTCCTCACCAGCTCCAACCGCAAGCTCGAATTCAACATCGTCACCTCTGTCTACCATCTCGAGATCACGCCTTCTGATGTGGGCAATTATGACAGGGTTGTGATTCAGGATTTGTTGAAGGAGGTGGCGCAGACGCAGCAGGTTGACCAGGCGGCCAGGCAGAGGTTTAAGGTAGTGGTTATTAATGAGGCGGAGCATTTGAGTAGGGATGCGCAGGCGGCGTTGAGGAGGACGATGGAGAAGTACTCTCCGAATCTGAGGTTGATACTCCTCGCCAACAGCACGGCCAACATCATAGCACCAATCCGCTCCAGAACGCTCTTGGTAAGAGTCGCAGCACCAACGGAATCGGAAATATGCGACGTATTGGCAAACACAGCAGCAAAGGAAGATTGGCCGGCAGTCAAGGAGTTGAACCAAAGAATCGCAAAGGAGAGCGGCAGAAACCTCCGCCGCGCCCTCCTAATGTTCGAAGCCTGCTACGCCCAAAACGAGAAAGTCAGCCCCTCGACCCCCATCCCACCGCCCGACTGGGAGGCCTTGATCTCGCAAATCGCGCGCGACATCGCAGCTGAGCATACCCCGGCGCGAATTCTGATTGTGAGAGCGAAGCTGTATGATTTGCTTACCCATTGTATTCCGGCCACGGTGATTTTGAAGACTCTGACGGAGAAGTTGTTGCCGGAGGTTGAGGCTGAGTTGAGGGGTGATGTGGTGAAGTGGGCCGCGTTTTATGAGCATAGATTAAGGCTTGGGACGAAGGTGATATTCCATCTGGAGGCGTTTGTTGCCAAGTTTATGAGGATTTGTGAGGTGTATGCTATGGAGATGGACTTTTAGATCTTGAAAGGAGTGGGGTAGAGAGATATGGATTGAAAAAGGTGGCGTTTTTGGTGGCTGGTCGGAGTCAAGGACGTGTGGAAAAGGCAACACCGCCATTCGACACTAGGACAGGTTGCTTCTATATTAGCGAATCTCAAAACATTGCAATCTGCTTTTGTTGTGTTCTCACTTGGTCATGCTGTTGACGACTTGGATGCAGTGCCTGAGTCTGACGAGGCCTGCACATGGTAAAGTGTAAGCAGCATTTCGGTGACACTAATATCGCTTGGCTATTCTTGATTGATATGAAGACGCATTATGGAATTGTTTATGGTGTATTTAAGGGAGCATACCCATCCCTCCCTCTTTCAGCTTAGCGCAGCCTTCCCCGAGGCTGTCTGTATAACTTCACTTTAGACTTCAGTAACCCGGTTGCCCTCGCTCCTCACCAATTCCATGGCAACCAGCACCAAACCTGCTCAACGACAAAAACTCAGGATGGGCGATCGCGCCCAAGAGCCCTTAATGGGCGCATCGGCAGATGTCGATGATAACCATGTCCTTACAACAGAACCCTCAGACACCCTCGCCCATCCCGAGTCCGCAGACCTGAAGCCAACACTCTACGTCTGGCTCCTCACCTTCTCAGCCGGCATCAGCGGCCTCTTGTTTGGCTGTGCGTCCCTCCTCCCCTTCACTTTCGCCGCCCTCCCCCTATCTTATCCTCTATCAGATCCATAGCTAACATAACCAGTCGACACAGGTGTCATCAGCGCAACGCTCGTTTCCCTCGGCGCATCGCTTGGCAAAGATGAGTTGTCGACGTTGGATAAGAGTCTGATCGCGGCTTCGACATCCCTCTTTGCTCTCCTCGTCTCCCCCATATCGGGTGTCATGGCCTCCTCCCTCGGCCGAAAGAGAGTTATTGTTGTCTCCGACCTCCTGTTTATAATCGGCGCCCTCCTCCAGGCCTCAGCACATAGCGTCTGGGTCATGGTGCTTGGTAGAAGTATTATCGGGTTGGCGGTCGGGGCTGCGAGTTTCGTCACGCCGTTGTACATCGCCGAGTTGGCACCCAGCATGTTTAGAGGGAGACTGGTGACGCTGAACGTCCTCTTCATCACCTTGGGGCAGGCCGTAGCCTACATGCTAGGCTGGATCCTCACCGGTCGGGCGGAGGATAACGGAGGAGGGGACGGATGGAGGTGGTTAGTAGGCATCGGCGCCGTCCCAGGAGCAGTGCAGTGGGCTGTTATGATGCTTATGCCTGAGTCCCCACGCTGGCTGGTGCAGGTTGGGAAGGTGGTGGATGCGAGACGGGTGCTGAGGGATGTTTATGGGGAGAAGGGGGATAGGGAGGTGATGGTGGCGAGTGTGTTAAAGGGGATTGAGACGGAGGTGAGGGAAGAGGGAGAGGCGAAGAGGGAGAGGAGGAAAGTGAAACTGGTTAGACAGGTGGCCTGGCGGGTGGATATGGCTGATAGTTGGGGTGAGCTTTTTGGGGTGATGGGGAATAGGAGGGCGTTAACTATTGCTTGTTTGTTGCAGGGATTGCAACAGCTTTGTGGATTTGTGAGTTTATTTCTTAAATTTAACAGTCCGGCGATGCATTTGCTCTACCAAAGCGTGCATGCTCTATACCAGTAACGTGTGGGTGTCGTGCTAACCAGCTGGCAGAACTCGCTAATGTACTTCTCTGCAACCCTATTCTCCCTCCTCGGTTTCGCCTCCCCAACCCTCACCTCCCTCACCGTCGCATGCACAAACTTCATCTTCACCATCATCTCCCTCCTGCTCATCGACCGTCTCGGCCGCCGCCGAATCCTGCTGCTATCTATCCCAGTCATGGCGCTCGCGCTTTTCGCCTGCTCATTCACATTCGGCTTCATCACTTTACCCGATTCTTCGACGCCAACAGAATCAACTACAATCTCGCCCGTGCTGGCAATAGTGGTTGTACTCTTCATCATCCTCTATGTAGCGGGCTACGCAGTAGGCCTTGGCAATGTGCCGTGGCAGCAGAGTGAACTGTTTCCGCTTAGCATTCGTTCGCTCGGCTCGTCGATAAGCACTGCGACGAACTGGGGAGGTAATTTTGTTGTGGGGATCACCTTTTTGCAGATGCTTGATGGGCTAGGGCCGGGCTGGACGTTTGTTGTTTATGGGATTGTGTGTGGGGTTGGGTGGGTGCTAATCTGGTTCATATATCCAGAGACAAATGGACTTAGTCTTGAAGAGACCGGAGAGTTGCTGAAGGATGGATGGGGAGTCCGCCGGAGACGAATCGAAAGATAGAGCTCGCTTGATCCGGCGGCACATTAAGACAAAAGCGGCACTAAATCTTCCTCGAAGCACTCGACCAGCGAGCGCAGCAATGAAGAAATGCTACGAAACAACGATGGTTAGGATGAAAGCGCTGACCTACCTCGGTCTACCCGTACAAGCCGCATGGCGAGTCAGTTGATGGATGGAAAGACAAGGGTGGACAAAGAGATCGACAAAGAGATTCACTTACCCCGACCTAACTTGACGTATCCGGATATCCTAGTCGACAAGCCCACGCTGCGACTGGCAGGCTGGCTGTCGTCGTCATTTAGTCATGTATCCTGTCCATGTTAGCAAACGGACGGAAGAAGACGTACCTCAGAATGAATAGGGGTGTGGGTGTTGGTGTGAGCTGAGAACTGGGCCTGTGAACGTTAATTAAATAGGGAGCGAGGAAGTCGGATATCGTGGATTGTCGGCCGGTTTGCAGGAAGTGCCGCTTTCATCTGTGTTGTATTAGTGGCTGTGCCAGATGGGGAGAGGCCTACCGTAGATTTCGATTGAGTGCTGGCCGAGAGTTTGAGATCTACCTGGAACTGCCAGTAAAAAAAGCACGGCCGACATACCTTGGACAGTGGTCTTTCTTGGAGATGAAGAAAAGATGGAGCCTGAAGACGTTGTTTGCGTACCAATTAGAGGCGCACATACCTCGGACCTTAGATCCTAGATAAATGGCTGCCGTAGTCTATACTGGAAAGGAGAAACCTGGGAGAAGTTGGCAATCGAGCAGACAGAGTATTCGACGTAACCGGAATATGACTGCTGCCTCCAGCCCTCCCTCGGATGCTGCTATTGTCGATCTCGAATTGATAATGACACAGAAGCAGGATGTTGTGGCAGCTATACACTTAATGAGTAAGGACTTGTCACAAAGACAAGTGTTGTGTTCGCCAACGAGAACAAGAGTGGATGTCTTAGACTCCACCACCTCAACGATGGACATCAATACCGGACAATGGCCAGGATTCGGTATTCTGTGCAAAGGTTTTTGCGCAATATTTGTCAACAAGGAGAGGAAGGTGGATTAATTCTAATTCTATTTCTATTTCGAGCAACAAAGCGGCTTCTGACGACAGCCACGGCACGCACACAACGACAACAAGTAACTTTGGCTGTTTCTCACATTTGTTATTCCAGCAAAAAGACACTACTAGCACGCTTTGACACTCGTGTCGAAAAATCTAGAATGACGTGTTTACCCATTGGCCTCTCCGTCGGTATCATTCTATTTCCGCTTCCAAACCTGCTGCCAAACATTCATACCACTGTACCACCCCCTCCTCTGTTGGTTGAATACAGACCACTCCACTCAACTGTCTAAGCAGCGGAGCAAGCAACCTCAGCACCAGCTGAGCGCATGTAAGCGACAAAGTCGCCATTTGGCGCACGCTTATAATAACAAGCATTCTATTCACCATCAGTACTTATCCGAATCAAATCTTCGTGGCCCACTTCCGGCGGCCGCCGCACAAGCTTGAAGATAGGAGGCAACCACGAAACCACCAGCTTCCATGGCAAAGGAGGAGGTCGAAGCTGTGATGGTGGATGGGGCTGGGGATTGGGAGAAAGCTTACGTCTGCTGGTGGTCTGGCGTCTGCCTCAGCGTCGCGCTTCGCGGTGGCGGAGGTCGAGGATGCGACTTTGCAGGCGACGGAGCGGGCGATGAAGGAGCCCTCCGCGTCGCGCTTGTAGTAGCATGCGTTCTGCGAGTGTGAGCTGAGATTGGGATGCAAGCGGGAAAGGAGGGAAATCTGTGATGGAACGAAAGGGGCCGTACGTTTGTTCCGGCGACCTTGGCTGGAGCGGCGGCCACGGAGGCGGCGAGGATGGCAATGGCACTGAAGAGGTAGGCCTGGAGCTGCATGTTGAAGGTGGTTGGTATCTGCTGAGGTTGCGATGGTGGCTGGCGAGGATGATCTGAAATTGCTTTTGCTTGCTGTGATGAGGAAGGGAAATAAAGAAGAAAGTGGTCCTAAGAGCGGTTTATATCTTGACACTCGGCGGTGGCTGAGGTTGGGTCCCCCTGGATCTTACTTATTGGAGCGGTATGGCTAGACGACTACCCACGAGACTCTTGTTCGCCGTTTGCTGCTAGGAGCCAAGCATCTGTTAGTGATACGATCTGAGGGATTGAGGTGGCGTCTTTGATGCTACCACCTAGAGTGCCCCCCTGCAGCCCCTACTGGTCGGCCATATTTCCGTGCCGCTTTCTCGACGTGAGCTGCTGTCTCCAGGCACATGGTCGACGGTGAAGTGAATCTCTAGCTCCATGCATCCCAAAAAGCTTTGTCGAGTGACCGTTCTCGACGGAAACAGCCGTGCTTGACCGAGATAGGAAAACGTACCCCGCTGCACGATCTCGCAGCATTGCGCCTTGATCTGGCACACCCCGCTACATCTGCATTCCTTCCCGAAGCCATCGTCCCTGCGCGGAAGCATGTGTTGTGCGATATAAGGTTAGGTAGGCGACCAATAAGGTTTCCCCTATGACAACTGCCGGTAGCGTGTGATGTCTGCTGTGCTGAATGTGGCTGCTTATCATGAAATACTTGCAGGCTAAAGGAGGGTTATGATGGTCGGCCGAATCCGATGGAAGGATTCTGTGCTTCAGCTCTATCAGCTATAAGATTTTGTGTCGCGTTTCATGTCTGGCAACGCGATCTGATGAGGAGGTTGCCGCAGCTTCTGGCGTCTCAGTCTTGATGATCAGGAGTTCTAGAATCGAGCTTGAAGTCATGCACTTTCCTAGTCTTCGGCTTGTCTTCTTGCCTCTGAGACGAAGACAATAAGTCAAGCTTCCACTTGCGCCCTCTACCTTCATATATGCAACAGCAACAACAGAGGGCTTTAAGGAAATCATAGGGTTCAGCAAACTCTAGAATGCCCGTCTTTGACCCATCACGCAAAGCCTGGTTTACTCAATGGGCGAGCTACCGTCCAGCGTCTTCTTCATCCTCGGAGCTAGATGACGACTCAGTAAAGACGCTCCTCGCGTCCTTGCCAGCACGTCCGAGAAGCACCTCAGTCCGCATACATGTTCTGATAGCCGTCTTTCATGTTTTTGTCGCCTCCTTATGGACAGCAGGATTCTGGATGATAACTCCGCTGTGTCGACCTACACCTGAGATCCTGAGGCCTCTTGAATTCAGTATGTGTCTTGCTCTCCGCGGCTCGGACCTTGCTAACCAGTTTCATAGAACCTGCGGCGGAAGCCATTGAATATCAATCAGTATTCTTCGATGTTTCTGGAGGCGGAACAAGAGAATATCCCATCACAGATTATGAGGGGCCGCCCACGCCAGAGAAGGATATGAAATGGTACGAGCTGATCAATGGCAAGTCTCTCGAGTTCCTATTCATGAGCACGACTAACATCGACGCAGTCGGGATGATGGCTCTGACCCCTGAGATGAACGCCACTTTGAAGTGGGCTACACAACCAGCAGGAGAAGATGACCCGACACCCCTAATTCAACTCGACGTCTTCCACCAACTGCACTGCCTAAACGCGATCCGCAACATAGTCTACGGCACCAATGAATTCTACAATCCCGACGACCGACAGGATCAAATCCACGTAGACCACTGTTTGGACTACATAAGACAGGTCCTCATGTGCCACGCCGACGTTACTCCGTTGGTGCATAAGAAGAGACCAGAAGGGTATAATCCCGTTCTGGCGCCTTGGGTGCCGAATTTCTATACCGAGCATACGTGTAGGGATTTTTGGAAGATTCATGACTGGGCTGCGAAGTACAATACGAGTGGGTTTGTGATTGAGACGTGGCCGGGGCTGGATCCGGTTGCGGAGTTGAGGGTTGGGGATCTCGGGCATGGGCATGAGGGCCATAATCCTGTTTAGCATATTTTGCGTGTTGAATCTATTAAAGTTTTGAGTCGTTTAGAGTATAAAGCATGGACTGAATTGAGACTTGTGCAAACCTCTCTGCGTCTCCGAAGCCTCCAATCCAGGCGCCGATTCCGCTCAAGCGTTATTGTTCCCATAGGTGTGTAATACCTATATGCTTTAGTAGCTGTATCGCTTTGTCTAGAAGTGTTGTGTCGCATCTGGATGCCAAGCTTGCACCAGCATTTGAAATCTCAAGTCTGTCTTTTAAGGTCTCTGGCACCACCGCTTGGCGAGTTTCTGGAACGACCACAACGTACCGAAAGTTGCACCTTGTGATAGCCAAAGTTTAGAGGTGGTCGTTTTGTTGTTGCAGCGTGACAACAAGGAGCAAGTGTCCTCATGCGCAGTTGTCTCCGAGGCCTTAGGATGGGGTTACGATTGCCAGATGTGGTTGTATTCTGCAACGACATGGGCCTCATGGTATGACATCAAATCATAAACTCACATCGGCATGATAGGGCTGAGCGGTCTCGCCAGTTTATACTCAACCGCCATGTGTGATCGTTGTGGGCTGTGTTCTCGGAAACTGCCGACTTATGTGTTGGAGTTGCTTGCCGATAACTGGCTTGGCGCTGAAGCACAAATGTCAGTAGTACCGGTAAATGCAGGCGGAACGGGGCGTCGT
>RCNJ01000475.1_pt1 | contig 14896 bp, 15 predicted proteins | sample 2041171 | NCBI WGS metagenome assembly RCNJ01 (sample SAMN09708213, study PRJNA481090) | feces metagenome | biome: feces | host: Pygoscelis adeliae | place: Antarctica: Rookery Lake | collected 2010-03-01 | reverse complement strand
CTACTGGGACCTGGCCGGCGAATTCGCCACCACCGCGGGGGAGTCCTTCCGCGCCAAGCTCGTTGCCGTCGATGGTGGCCGCGTGGCCGCCGGTCGTGACTTCGATGACCGGGGAGGCCTGAAGACCCCCAAATCCGGCACCGCCGTCGTCCACCTGGACGAAGCAGCCGCAACCTCACTGGCCGCAGGCCTGCAGGATAGCGACTTCGCCGTCACCAGTGTCGACACCAAGCCGTATACGCGCCGCCCCGCGGCCCCCTTCACCACCTCGACGCTGCAGCAGGAAGCCTCGCGCAAAATGCGCTGGTCATCGAAGTCGACGATGCAGGTCGCCCAGCGCCTGTACGAAAACGGCTACATCACCTATATGCGTACCGACTCGGTGTTCCTGTCCAACGAGGCCGTCTCGGCTGCCCGGAAACAGGCTGCCGAATTGTACGGCCAGGAATCGGTGCCCTCGAAGCCGCGGATGTACAAGGCCAAATCCGATAGCGCCCAGGAGGCCCACGAGGCCATCCGGCCTTCCGGCGACGCCTTCCGCCGCCCCCGCGATGTGAAGTCCCAGCTCGGGGCCGACGAATTCCGCCTCTACGAACTGATCTGGAAGCGCACGGTCGCCTCGCAGATGGCCGATGCCAAGGGCTCCACCGCTTCGGTCCGATTGGCCGGCGAAGCCACCGACGGCCGGCGCGCGGAATTCTCCGCCTCCGGCACGGTCATCACCTTCCGCGGCTTCATGGCCGCCTATGAAGAAGGCAAGGACGTCTCAGCAGCCGAGGAAGCCGAGAAGGACGCCGAGCGCCGTCTGCCGCAGCTGGCCCAGGGAGACGCCCTGGTGGGCACGGACGTCACGGCCTCCGGCCACGAAACCTCCCCACCGCCGCGCTACACCGAGGCCTCGATCATCGCCGAGCTCGAAGAACGCGAGATCGGCCGGCCCTCGACCTTCGCACCCACGATTTCGACCATCATGGATCGCGGATACGTCACCAAGCGCGGTGGCGCCCTGGTGCCGAGCTGGATCGCCTTCTCGGTGATCCGCCTACTCGAGGAACATTTCGCCCAGTACGTCGACTACGGGTTCACCGCACGGCTGGAAGACGATCTCGATGAGATTGCCGCAGGGCATCTGGCCCGCTCGGCCTGGCTGAAGGACTTCTACTTCGGCGCCGGCGAGGAAAAGGGTTTGCAGGGAATCGTCGAGAACCTCGGTGACATCGACGCCCGGGCCATCAACTCGATCGACATCGCACCGGGCATCGTGTTGCGGGTGGGCAAATACGGTCCGTACCTGGAACGTCCGGCACCGGCCGACTCCCCGGAGGGCACCGACCCCGAACGGGCGAACGTGCCCGAGGACCTGGCCCCCGATGAACTCACCGCCGAGAAGGCCATCTACCTGATGGACAACGCCGGACCCTCGGAGCGCCCGCTGGGCACCGACCCGGAAACCGGACGCGAGGTCGTGGCCAAGGACGGGCGGTACGGACCCTTCGTTTCCGAGGTGGTCGTCGAGCCGACCGAGGAGGAACTGGCCGCCCGGCCGGTCGAATACTACAAGAACGGCAAACCCAAGCCCCCGAAGAAACCGGCGAAGATCAAGCCACGCACCGGTTCGCTGTTCAAGTCGATGTCCCTGGAGACCATCACCCTCGATGATGCGCTGAAGCTGCTCTCGCTGCCCCGCGTGCTCGGTACCGACGCCGAAGGCGTGGAGATCACCGTGCAGAACGGTCGCTTCGGCCCATACCTGAAGAAGGGCTCCGATTCGCGTTCCATCGGCACCGAGGAGGAGATCTTCACCATCACGCTGGAACAGGCGCTGGAGATCTACTCCCAGCCCAAGCAGCGCGGCGGCCGCGCCGCGACACCGCCGTTAGCCGAGTTCGGGGACGATCCGGTGTCGGAGAAGCCGATCATCGTCAAGGAAGGCCGCTTCGGCGCCTATATCACCGATGGGGCCACCAACATCACGGTTCCGCGGGGGGCCGCGGTGGAGGACCTGACCCGTGAACAGGCAGTGGAGTTGTTGGCGGAGAAGCGCGCCAAGGGACCGGTCAAGCGTGGCAGCAAGGCCCCGGCCAAGCGCCCGGCAGCCAAGAAGAAGTAGCGCAGGCGGAGGCAGCGATGCGACTGGGCGTCCTCGATATCGGTTCGAACACGGTTCACCTGTTGTTGATCGATGCCTATCCGGGTGCACGGCCTACGGCCTTCGCCTCGCATAAGCGGCCGTTGTCCCTGGTGGCCTACCTCGATGAGGACGGGGCGATCACCGAGGACGGCCAACGCGAGCTGCTCGACTTCGTCCACGAGGCCTCTCTGTTCGCCACCCGTCACCGGGCCCAGGACCTGCTGGCGTTCTGCACCTCGGCGATCCGCAACGCGAGCAACGGCCCCGCCGTCCTGGAACGGGTTGCGCAGGAAACCGGGATCCAGATGGCCGAGCTCTCCGGTGAGCAGGAATCAGGGATGACCTATCACGCGGTTCGGCGCTGGTTCGGGTGGAGCTCGGAGCGCATCCTGGACCTGGATATCGGTGGTGGATCGTTTGAAATGGCCTACGGGACGGATGAGTTCCCCGAGCTGGCTCTGTCGGTCCCCTTGGGCGCCGGCCGGTTGACCCGCGATTGGCTACCCGGCGATCCGCCCCGCACCTCTGATGTGAAGGCGTTGCGTGCCTACGTCAAGGACACGTTGGCCGAACCACTGGCCCTGATCGCCCAGCACCCGAAGCCGACCCTGGTCACCGGTACGTCCAAGACCTTCAGGTCCTTGGCCCGGATCGCCGGGGCGGCCCCCAGCGCCGAGGGGATCCACGTCAAACGGGTCCTGCGCCTGGAGGACCTCAAACTATGGACCCGCCGACTCGAAGCCATGACGACCCTGGAGCGCACCGAGCTGCCCGGGGTGTCCGAAGTGCGCGCACCGCAGATGCTCGCCGGGGCCATCGTGGCCTCCGTGGCGATGAACAGCCTGGGCGTGAAATCCCTGCGCATCTGCCCGTGGGCGTTGCGTGAGGGGCTGATCCTGCGGCGCTTCGACCACTTGATCTTTGACGGACCTTTACCTCTGGGGAGTAGCGTGGGAGTTGGCCACGTCGAACTCGGCCAGCTGCCGGGGTTGCCCACCGTGGGCGCGATCGATTGAAAAGAGGGAGCCAGGCAATGTTGAAGGATCCGATTCAGGTGGGGTTGTCCAGTGCATCGGTGTTCCCGCTGAACGTCCACGATGCTTTCGCCGTCTCGCATGATCTGGGCTACGACGGCGTCGAGGTCCTGGTCACCGGCAACCACCTCTCGCAGGACCCCCGCAAGCTGAACGAACTCAGTTCGCGCTACGATCAGCCGATCCTGGCGATCCACGCGCCGACGCTGCTGCTGACCCAGCAGGTCTGGGGAGACGCCTGGTCGAAGATCGAGATGTCGGCAGCCATGGCCCGTGACGTCGGCTGTGACGTCGTCGTCGTCCACCCCCCGTTCCGCTGGCAGGGGGGCTATGCCACCGGCTTCGCCGACGGGGTCAAGAAGATCATGGACGATTACGGTGTGCGCATTGCCGTGGAGAACATGTACCCATGGCGGGCCCGCGGTCGTGAGGCCAAGATGTATCTGCCGCATTGGAACCCCGTCCCGCAACCCTACGAATACGTCACCTGGGACTTCTCCCATGCCGCCATCGCGAACGTGGACTCGCTGGAGTCCATCAAGGCCCTCGGCAGCCGGCTGAGTCATGTCCACCTCTGCGACGGGGTCGACAACGGCAAGGACGAGCACCTGGTCCCCGGCCGGGGCACCCAACCGGTCGCCGCGTCGATGCAGCACCTGCGCGACAGCGGATGGAATGGCCACGTCGTCGTCGAAGTGTCGACCCGCAAGGCCAAGGGAGCCGGCGGACGTGAGGAATGGCTGGCCGAGACCCTGCGCTTCGCCCGGGAGCAACTGGAACCGACCGAAGCCGAGACCGGCACCGCACCGGATGCCGAGCCCGCATCGGATTCCTCCACGCTGCGTTCCTGAGAGGACCAACGGGCTACGGCCCTGGTGTTCCGCAACGCGAAGGCCGGGACGACGCCGGCGCGGACACCGTGGAAGAATGATTCCATGGCATCTTCGAATGAAATCCCTGACACCACCTCGACTGGACAACGCCTGGCCTTCATCGGCACCGGCAACATGAACGGGGCGATCCTCCGTGGCATCCTAGCCGGCGGATTCGACCCACGGTCCATCACGGCCACGGTGCGTGGCAGTGAAAAGGCGGAGCGCCTGGCCTCCGACACCGGCGTCGGAACCCTGGCCACCAGCGAGGACGAGACCGCCAATCAGCAGGCGGTCGCCGCAGCCGACATCGTCTTCGTCGGGGTCAAACCGGTCGGTATCCAAGATGCCTGTCGCGATATCGCCCCGTCCCTTCCGGAGCATGCCGTCGTCGTCAGCGTGGCCGCCGCGGTGACCATCGCCATGATCGAAGAGGCGCTGCCGCAGGGCCAGTCGGTCGTCCGCGCCATGCCGAACACCCCCATGACCGTCGGCAAGGGCGTCGTGGCATTGGCCGGGGGCTCCTCAAGCAGTGAGGCAGACCTCGAAGCGGTCTCCGCACTGCTTTCCGGAAGTGGAATGGTGCGGGTCGTCTCGGAAGACCAGCTCGACGCCGTCTCGGCGGTGAGTGGTTCCGGGCCCGCCTACGCGTTCTACCTGGCCGAGGCGATGGCCGCCGCGGGTGAAGAGCTGGGTCTCGAAGCCGGGTTGGCTCGTGATTTGGCGCGGGCAACGGTTGCCGGTGCGGGGGTCATGCTCGACGAGCCCGGCGCCAATCCCTCCGCGCTGCGCACCGCCGTCACCAGCCCCGGGGGAACCACCCAGGCAGCTTTGGAGGGCTTCGACGCAGCGGGGGTGCGCGCAGGCATCGGCTCAGGGGTCAAGGCAGCGTCCGAGCGGGCAGCGCAGATCGCCCGCGAACTGGCCGGCTAGGCCGCCAGCCCGGCCTAAGGGCGGGAAGCGAACCGTTCGAGCAGGTCCACATGCCCCGAAACGATGAGGACGTCCCGACGAGTGACTTTGGTTTCGGGCTGCGCGTAGGTGAAGTCCTCACCGGGGGACTTCACGCCGACGATGGTCACGCCGTATTTGGACCTGACCTGCGATTCACCGAGGGTGAAGCCCTGGGTTTCCTTCGGTGGGTACATTTTCACGATCGCGAACCCATCGTCGAACTCGATGAAGTCCAACATGCGACCTCCCACCAGGTGGGCTGCGCGCACTCCGGCGTCGGCTTCCGGGTAGACCACGTGGTTGGCCCCGATCCGCGAGAGGATCTTGCCGTGCGAGGGGGTGATCGCCTTCACCCAGAGGTGCTCGACGCCCAGGTCGACCAGGTTCACCGTGATCAGTACCGACGACTCGATCGAGGTGCCCACACCGACCACCGCCGAACTGAAGTCCTGGGCGCCGAGCTGGCGCAAGGCATCGACGTTGGTGGCATCGGCCTCCACCACATGGGTGAGCGTGCCGGCCCATCTCTGCACCAGATCCTGGTTCCGCTCGATCGCCAGGACCTCCCGGCCCTGGCGCACCAATTGATTGGCCACCGCCGAGCCGAAGCGGCCCAGACCGATGACCAGCACCGGGGCATTGTGGTTCGACGAGTTCTCAGCCAATGATCGGCCTCTCTTCGGGGTAGTGGTACAACTGGTTGCGTTGGCGCAGGCTCAGTGCCGTCGCCAGTGTAATGGTGCCTACGCGTCCGGCAAACATCAGAGCGGAGAGGACATATTTACCCTCGGGCGGGAGTTCGGCAGCCAGGTTGGTACTCAACCCCACGGTGCCGAACGCGGAAATCGAATCGAAGAGGACCCGGTCCAACGGTTCATCGCTGATGGCCAGGATCACGCCGGTGCCCACGCTGACCAGGGTGGCCCCGAGAACTGCGACGGAGATCGCCACGCGCATGGTGCTTTCGGGGATGCGACGACCGAAGGCCTTGATGTCCTTATCGCCCCGTGCTTCGGCCACGATGGCCAGGAACATCACCGCGATCGTGGTGACCTTGATGCCACCTGCCGTCGAGGCGGAACCGCCGCCGACGAACATCAGGGCGTCGGTGAGCAGCATGGTCGAGGATTCGAGCTGGTTCTGGTCCACGAGGGAAAAACCCGTTGAACGGGTCATCGCCGAAGCGAAGAAGGAGTGGATGAGCTTATCCGACAGGCTCATCCCGCCGATGGTCTCCGGGTTGTTCCACTCCATGAGGCCCCAGCTGAGGCTGCCCACCAGCAGCAGGATGCCCGAGACCACGACGGTGAGCTTGGTGTGGAGGTTCCATTTGCGGAATTTGCCGCGGAAGACGATCAGCACCATGAGGGCCGGGAAGCCCAAGGAACCGATGATGGCCCCGACCGTGATCGGGACCAGGACCCACAAATCGGTTTCGTAGGGGACCAGACCGTCGGAATGCGGGGTGAAGCCAGCACTGTTGAAGGCCGAGATGGCGTAGAAGATCCCGTGCCAGATGGCCTGGCCGATGGACTCGCCCAGTACCAGGAAACGCGGAGCCAGAGCCAGCGCCAGCAGGGCCTCGATGGTCACCGAAGTGGTGATGACCACCCGCAACAAGGTGCCGACCTCCCCAAGCCGCCCGACGTTTTGGATGTTCATCGCCTCCTGGGCGCGGAGTTTGCCGCGCACACCCAGCCGCTTGCTCACTGCCAGGGAGAGCAACGATGCCAGGGTCAGGATGCCCAGGCCGCCGATGAAGATGCCGACGATGATGACCACTTGGCCGAAGAAGGACCAGTGCGCTGCGGTGGACACCACGGTCAGTCCGGTGACGCAGACAGCCGAGGTGGCCGTGAAGAGCGCGTCGTGGAGGGGAGTGAATTCCCCGGTGGCCGAGGCCATTGGCAAGGAAAGCAGGGTCGTGAACAGGGCGATGACCAGAAGGAACACACCGATCGCCAACCGTGCCGGCGACGTCGCCGCGACGGTGTCGACGAAGTCGCGTACCCCGTGGAGGAAACGCGGCACGACGTTCCGCCAGCTGAGCGGGGTGGCTGATGGTGTGGAGGACATGGTCGCGGGCTGCTCCGGGAAACGATGGATCCGGGCGTTTCCCGGCACTGTCCACAGTAAAGCACCTCTTCGCGGCAAGGAGACGGGCAACCGCCGCGGCGAAGACATTCACCCGTCCGTCGCGGATATCGCGTAGCCTGACCCCGTGAGCTTGAGTACACCGCCTTCACCGCCGACCGAGGTCGTCTGGAGCGAGGACTTGATGTCCTACCGCTTCAGTGAGAGTCATCCGATGCATCCCTCGCGTCTGGATCTGACCATGCGCATGATCGAGGGGCTGGGGATCCTGGAGCGCGGGAACATCTCGCTGCTGGCACCGGAGGTCGCCACCGTCGACGAGTTGGCCCTCGTGCACGAACGTGAGTACATCTCCGCCGTCCAGTACGCCGGGGACCATCCGGATGAGGTCAACGAGCAACGGGGGCTGGGCACGGAGGACACCCCCGCCTTCGCCGATATCCATGCCGCAAGTGCCCGCCTGGCCGGCGGCTCGCTCCAGGCAGCCGATGCCGTGTTGGCCGAACGGGCCCTGCACGTGGTCAACTTCGCCGGTGGCATGCACCATGCCTCGCGCGGCAAAGCCAGCGGATTCTGCGTCTACAACGATGCCGCCCTGGCCATCCAGCGGCTGCTGGACGGGGGTACGCAACGGGTCGTCTATATCGACGTCGACGCCCACCACGGCGATGGAACCCAATCGATCTTCTGGGACGACCCCCGGGTCCTGACCATTTCCTTGCACGAATCGGGCATGTCCCTGTTCCCCGGAACGGGGTTCGCCAACGAAACAGGAGGCTCCGAAGCCATCGGGAGCGCCGTGAACGTGGCACTGCCTGCCGGGACCACCGACGCCGGCTGGTTGCGGGCCTTCCACGCTGTCGTACCGCAACTGGTGGCGGCCTTCGAACCCGAAGTGATCGTCAGCCAGCATGGCTGTGACGGGCATCGCGACGACGATTTGAGCAACCTGCGGCTCAGTGTCGACGGTCAACGACAGAATGCCCTGGACATTTCCGATCTGGCCGAACGCCACTGTGGCGGCCGGTGGATCGCCACCGGTGGTGGGGGATACAACCTCATCCAGGTGGTTCCCCGGGCCTGGAGCCATCTGGTGGCGATCGCCGGCGGCCAGCCGGTGCCGTTGCGTTCCGAGGTGCCGGGTAGCTGGTTGGCCTACGTGAAGGAAAAGTACGGTGCCACCGGCCCCGCGCTGATGAACGACGGCGTCGACCTCTGGTGGCGCTCCTGGGAAGTCGGCTACGATCCGGCGGACTTCATCGACCGGACCATCATGGCCACGCGCAAAGAGGTCTTTCCCGTCTTCGGGCTGGACCCCTGGTTCGACTGAGCGACCCCCGGGGCGGGATGCCCGGAAGAACATCTGCGGATAAGGTGAAGGAATGACCTTCGACGACGTCTTTTCCGTCCTGGCAGATCCGACCCGGCGCAGGATCCTCGAGGCCCTGCGCGAAGAGGAGAACTCCGTCGGGGACCTCGTACAGCTCCTTGAGGTGTCCCAACCGACGGTGTCCAAACACCTGAAGGTCCTGCGCGAGGCCGGTGTGCTGCGCATGCGCGCCGACGGCCAGCGTCGGATCTATTCCGTCGAACCCGGTGCCCTTCACCGGGCCGCCAGCTGGTTGGCCGCATTCCCGGGCCACGCTGCCGCCGAATCGGCCGTGAGCGCGGTCGCGAGCGCAGAGTACAAGAAAGACGGGTCGCTCGGCAATGCCCGCGACGTGGCCATTATCGGCGGGAGTGCCGACGAGGAGGCGACCGTCCGCGCCCTGGAGGCGGCGGCTTCGTACCGCTCCGCCCAGCAGCGGCAACAGGACGGGCTCCCTGCGGAGGAACCGGGGGACCTCGAGCAGGAAAACCCCGCCAACCCGGGGTCCGGGAACGCTCCACAGCAGCTGGGGCGAACCGTGGGGCGTACAGTCGAGCAGGTCACAGGTCGTGCCCAGGATCTTCTCGAAAGGCTGCAGAAACCGAAGTTCGGCCGGCGCCGCTAGAGGCGGTCATCGGGCCGGTCCACGTTACGGGCGGTTCGCGGTTTTTTGACGATCGGTTGGGTTCGAAGCCGTCCGACGTGTCATTGTTCTTCTCGGAGCGCCGACGCTCGCCCCCCTTGGGTGCCGTCGCGCCCACCTCTCAGTTCTTGAAGGAGTACCCCTTGGATCAGCATTTGTTAGAAATCCGGGAAGACGTCTTCCACCGCAACCAGGGTGAATCCGAATTCCACCAGGCCGTGACCGAGGTCTTCGAAAGCCTCAACACCGTCATCGGCCGGCACCCCGAATACGCCGACGCCGCCATCCTGCAGCGAATGTGCGAGCCCGAGCGGCAGATCATCTTCCGCGTCCCCTGGGTGGACGACGAGAGCAAGGTGCAGATCAACCGCGGCTTCCGCGTCGAGTTCAACTCGGCGCTGGGCCCGTATAAGGGCGGCCTGCGGTTCCACCCTTCGGTCTACCTGGGCACCGTGAAGTTCCTGGGCTTCGAGCAGGTCTTCAAAAACGCACTGACCGGCATGCCGATCGGCGGTGGCAAGGGCGGCTCCGACTTCGACCCGCGCGGCAAGTCCGACGGGGAGGTCATGCGCTTCTGCCAGTCCTTCATGACCGAGCTGTACCGCCATATCGGCGAGTACACCGATGTCCCGGCCGGCGACATCGGTGTGGGAGGCCGGGAAATCGGATATCTTTTCGGCCAGTACAAGCGCATCACCAACCGCTATGAATCAGGCGTCTTGACCGGCAAGGGCATGGGCTGGGGCGGTTCGCTGCTGCGTCCGGAAGCCACCGGCTATGGCGCCGTGCTGTTCGCCCAGGAGATGCTCAAGACCCGTGGCTCCAGCCTGGACGGCCAGCGCGTCGTCGTCTCCGGATCGGGCAACGTGGCCATCAACGCCATCGCCAAGGCGCAGTCCCTCGGGGCCACGGCCGTAGCGGCATCGGACTCCAGCGGATACATCGTCGACGAGGCGGGCATCGACGTGGATCTGTTGCGCCAGATCAAGGAGGTCGAGCGCGGGAGGATCAGCGACTACGCCGATCGGCGCGGCGGAAACGTCAAATACATCGAGGACGGTTGCGTCTGGGATGTGGACGCCACCGTCGTGTTGCCTGCCGCCACGCAGAACGAACTCGAGGGCAAGGACGCCAAGCGTCTGGTGGAAACCGGCGTCCTGGCCGTTGCGGAAGGCGCGAACATGCCCTGCACCGCCGACGCCACTTCCATCTTCCAGGACGCCGGCGTGCTCTTCGGTCCGGGCAAGGCAGCCAATGCCGGTGGCGTGGCGACCTCGGCCCTGGAAATGCAGCAGAACGCTAGCCGCGACTCGTGGAGCTTCGGGCATACCGAACGTCGCCTCGAGGAGATCATGGTCGGCATCCACACCACCTGCGCCACCACTGCCGATGCCTACGGCAAGCCAGGGAACTACGTGGCAGGGGCCAATATCGCCGGCTTCATGAAGGTTGCCGACGCGATGCTCGCCCTGGGTGTCATCTAGGGCCGAGCGCCGGCTGAACGAGTCGACGATGTCCCGGATACCAGGTGTCCGGGACATCGTCGCGTCCGGGGTGTTTACATGGGGGGATGGAGAACACCGAAGCACTCATCGCCCACCGCATCGATCCCGACGCACCGGAGCAGGACGATATCGACACCTATCGCCTGCTTGCCGAGGACATTGCCTCGGGAGCCGCCGTGGTGGCCACACGCCGCTATAGCCGGGACATCGCCGCGACGGTCACCGGGTTCCTGGACGTCTCCTACGATCCGCCCACCATGCTGGTCAGCCTTTACGGGGACGGGCGCATCGGCGAAGCGGTCGCCGAATCCGAGGGCTGGACCCTGTCGCTGTTGAATGGGGATCACCAGGGGATCGCCAACTGGTTGGCCAGCCCCGCGAACCCGGTCCATGGCCTGCTGAGCCAGGTCCCCTTCCGGCGCGCACCGGTCAGTGGTGCCGCAGTGATCGAGGGGGCCATCTCCTGGTTCGATCTGAGGACGACGGCGGTGCACGAGGTGGCAACACATCTGGTGGTCATCGGTGAGGTCGTGGCCATGGGCACCACCGACGACTCGGCCGGCGGCAACGATCCGCTGATCCACTTCTCCCGCGAATACCGGCACTTGCGGCGATGATCGGGAGGATGCCGCTGTCGTTCCCTGTTCCCTGGTTCGGGGCCTGGCCAGGATGAACGCAGGATGACCAGAGCTCGTGCGCCGGGTTTCACAATCACACCACCAGCCACTAGTGTGGTCTGCTAGATGGTACTGTGCGCGGGTTTTCCGCGCGATGCCTCGTTGGGGTGTTCCTTATCATCCGATTCAGGAGAAATTGCCGATGGCCGACGCTAAGAACTTTTCGAACGCGCGCTTCATGACAGTGGCGGAAGTCGCCGAGATGATGCGTGTGTCGAAAATGACTGTGTATCGCCTGGTGCACGCAGGAGACCTTCCGGCAGTCCGCTTCGGTCGTTCGTACCGCGTGCCGGAGACCGCCGTCGAGGACTACCTGAAAACCGCGCGTGTGGACGGGGCGTCGGAGACCGCCTGAGGGCGTGGTCCGCACAGTCCCCATGGGCAAGGTAAACTAGTAGGGAACATTTAACGTCCGCTACGGTTGCTGCCTGCTCCCCGCGTGGTCGTCAGCAGTAATCAAATATTAGTCTGTGAGGAACCAAATGGGCTCAGTTATCAAGAAGCGCCGCAAGCGGATGGCCAAGAAGAAGCACCGTAAACTACTTCGTAAGACGCGCCACCAGCGCCGCAACAAGAAGTAGCACGAGGCGGGACAGGATCCCGCCCTGGTGCACGACGGCGGGGTTCCACCTTCGGGTGGGGCCCCGCCGTCGTCATGTCCGGACCGGCCCGGAAGCCCTCCGCGTCGTCCTTCGCCCGGGTTCTAGGGGCGGAAGCGACGCCGCATCATCTGCAGGCCGCGCCAGAGACCGTAGACGGCCCCCGACAGGGTGGCTGCCCGGATGCCGATGGTTGCCGCACGTCGACCTCGACGGAAGTCATACACGGGCCAGTTGTGGGCCAGGGCGTGCCGGCGCAGGCGCACGTCCGGGTTGATCGCCACCGGATGCCCGACGACGGTCAGCAGCGGCACGTCGTTATAGGAGTCGCTATAGGCCCAACTCTCCGAGAGGTCCAGGCTTTCGCGGGCCGCCAGTTCGGTGACGGCGGTGGCCTTGGCGGGTCCGTGCAGGATCTCGCCGACCAGCCGCCCGGTGTAGACACCCTCGTGCTGGTCCACCACGGTGCCCAGGGCTCCGGAGAGGCCGAGCTTGCCGGCGATCACCTCGGCCACTTCCAAGGGCGTGGCGGTGACCAGCCACACCGGCCGGCCCCCGTCCAGATGCGCCTGCGCCAGCGCCCGGGTCCCGGGCCAGATCCGACTGGCAATGAATTCGTCGTAGATCTCGTCGCCCAGGGCGCTCATGTCGTCGACCAGGATGCCGGCGGCCAGGGCCAACGCCTGGTCCCTGATCCGGTGGACCTGCGCCAGGTCCTCGCCGCGCAGCATGAAGCTGGCCTGCTGCACGACCATCCACAGTGCATGGCGCAGACTGAACGCCCCTCGGCTATACATCTTCCGGGCCACGGCAAACAGGCTGGCCCCGCGCATCATGGTGTTGTCGACGTCGAAGAAGGCGGCCGCATGTCCGGGGACGGGTGGGGCTGCGGGTACGTGGGCGGCCCGGGGCTGCTCTGGCATCTGGACAGTCTATCCACCGACGCCGGTCGCGCGAGTGGTGGTGCGCGTCATGGGAATGATCGTTTCTGTCGCGTCGGCAGGGTGGAACGGTAGGTTTGGACTATGGATTCTTCGCTTCAGACACCCCGGGTCAGGCTCTTGAGCCGGACCGGCTGCCATCTCTGCGGGGCTGCCCGCACCACCGTCCAGACGGTGACGGCACGGCATGGAGTCGCCTGGGATGAGGTACTCATCGATGACGATCCGGCCCTGATGCAGCAATTCGGCGAAGAGGTGCCGGTGCTGCTGGTCGACGGGGTGCAGCGGGATTTCTGGGTAATCGATGCGGATCGGCTCGAGAAGTTGATCAGCGCGTGAATCCAGCGGAAAAGGCACTGCCCGAGGCGACACTGAGTCGGATGACTGCCTATCTTCGCGCCTTGGAAGCCATGCGCGAGGTCGGTCGCCCGACGATCTCCTCGGAGGTCCTGGCCGCCGCCGCCGGCGTGAATTCCGCGATCCTGCGCAAGGACCTGTCCCTGCTGGGGACCTTCGGGACCCGTGGTGTCGGTTATCGGGTCGAAGTGCTGGCGGAGACCATTTCGGCGACCCTGGGACTGGAACGGGATTGGCGGGTCGGCATCCTCGGCGCCGGCAACCTGGGCCGTGCACTGGCCGGCTACGCCGGCTTCCGGGAGGGCGGGTTCAGCATCCAGGCCGTCTTCGACGTCGCCGAAGCCGTCATCGGCGACGCCGTGGGCGGACTTGCGGTCCGTCCGGTGGGTGAACTGGCCGCCGCCACGGCGGAGCTGGGTTTGAACATGGCTGTCTTGGCCGTCCCCGGTCCGGCAGCCCAGGAGCTCTGCGACCGGGTCGTCGGCGCGGGGATCACCAATATCCTCAGCTTCGCCCCGGTGATCCTTCAGGTTCCCGCGGGCATCCACATCCGCAGGGTGGATATGGCCCGGGAACTGCAGATCCTGGCCTACCACGCAGGCTTCGGGGCGGGCCGTCCAGCGGACCGGGCCTGACGCCTGCTAGCGAAAACCGCCGCGCTTACGCTGGGCCATCGCCTTGATGTAGTGCGATGAAGGGGTCAGCCAGGCGAAGACGATGCCAGCGACACCGAGCAGGATCATGATCAGGGACAGCGGGTCCGAGGGGGAGAACAGACCAATCAGCGAAATCGCGGCGAACACGGTTCCGGTGATGCGCGCCCCGTTGCTGCCCTTGCGGATGAAGCTGGCGATCAGCGCGTAGGTCCCTGCCACGATCAGCATGAAGACCACTCCGACGATCTTCATGGGAGCGACCATTGACTGGATGTCGATCCCCGCGTCCTTGAACTGCTGCTGCATCTCGGGGTCCTGGGTGGCCATTGCCTCGTTGAACGCCTGAAGGAACACCGAGGCCGGGACGAAAATGATGATCACCGCCTGCACAAGGGTGAGGATCCCGGCGCCCATGATCAGCCAGAAGGCGGCATTGAGCTGTTTCGGCGGTGACGGCCTGGTCCCGGGAGTGCCGCCGTACCCCGGTGCCCCGCCGCCTCCCTGTTGGCCGTAGCCGTAGGGGGAGGGAGCGGGGGCAGAGTAGCCCTGTCCGGGAGGCGGCAGATTCGGCTGACCGGGCTGGCCGTAGCCCGGAGGCAGACCTGCCCCCGGCTGGCCGTATTGGTCTTGACCGTACTGGCCCTGACCTGGTTGGCCCGGAGCGTTCTGGCCGTATTGAGGGGATCCGGAGGCCCCTGGTCCGCCATCGGGCAGGCGCTGTCCGAACTGCGGGGGTCCGGGCACCGGTGGGGTGCCGTCACCGGAGGCGGTGTTCGGGTCCTGTCGGGGATCCTCGGGGGTGGGGGTGCTCATCGTCTGTCCTCCATTGGTGTTGCGTGCGTCGGGCCCAGCTCCCAGACTAATGCGCCGCCCCCCGGTCGGGTCATCATCATGAAGGCTGAATTGTGTGGCGCCGGGCGATGGGTGAGGGGGATCACTACTGTCTTTTAGGTGTCGCCGCAAAGGTTTGAGACACTGGGGGCATGCCTGTAGCCACCGTCCACCTGCTCCGCCATGGGGAGGTCTACAACCCGGACAAGGTGCTCTATGGCAGGTTGCCTGAA
>RCNJ01000474.1_pt1 | contig 14919 bp, 17 predicted proteins | sample 2041171 | NCBI WGS metagenome assembly RCNJ01 (sample SAMN09708213, study PRJNA481090) | feces metagenome | biome: feces | host: Pygoscelis adeliae | place: Antarctica: Rookery Lake | collected 2010-03-01 | reverse complement strand
CTGTTCAACGCCGGATGCTGCCGGGCGACCAATGGGCCGGGCGGCGGCGGCGCGAAGCGCCTCGTCGATGCGCAGCACAAAGCTGGACCCACCGTCACTGCTCAACAGCAGGTGCTCGCCATCCTCTTGGACACCTACGAGCCGAAGTTGCTGCATACTTTCCCTCCACGGACGCTCACGTACGGATACGACTCTGCCACCGGCGGAGCGGAAAAGTCATTATTTGCCGTGGTGTGGCGCGGTTAGTTTGGTCTTAGATCGGTCCAGGAACCCCTGGCAACCAGTTATCGGAAGGCGTAGGAAGATCCTGTGGGTCGGCTCCGCGCCGTGGTCCCCGGCTACGAGCCCCATGACATTGGCTTTTTGGTCCCCGATGGTGAACAATCTGTGCGTCACGGGCACAAAATGCGTCCTCGTGGCGTTGTATCTTGAGGGTCGGAAACACCGGACCAACCCCGATCAGCACCGCACCACGGCGCGATGCCGCTGCAGCAACGGTGCCGGGGCCCCGAAGGGCCCCAACCCAGCAATGACCGGAGCGTGATGGAGAAACTATGGCGACAGACTACGACGCGCCACGGAAGACCGACGACGAGCCCAACCAGGAGTCGCTCGAGGAGCTGAAGGGCCGCCGCAAGGACCAGCAGTCCCCGGTGGTCGATGAGGATGAGACCGAACTCGCCGACGGCTATGAGCTGCCCGGGGCCGATCTCTCCGGCGAGGAACTCCTCGTCCGGGTCCTCCCGGCCCAGACCGACGAATTCACCTGTGCTTCCTGTTTCCTGGTCCGCCACCGTTCACAGGTGGCCAAGGAAAAGGACGGGCTGCTCTATTGCACGGATTGCGAAGGCTGAGGTTTCCTGCGGGCCTCACGGCCTCAGTAGCTCCTCGATGAAGAAAATGCGTTTGGGGGTCTTGAAAACGACAGAGGCTACAACGGCCTCGCCCCAGGCCGTATCGGGTGCACCGATGACGGCGACCTCGGAAACTTCGCGGTGATCGTCGATGACCTGCTCGACTTCGATCGGATTGACGTTCTCAACAGCAGTGATCACCATGTCCATTTTGCGGTCGACCAGCGAGTAGTACCCGTCCCCACCGTCTCGTGCCAGGTCGCTGGTGTGGAACCAGCCATGGCGGATCGCAGCTGCGGTGGCGTCCGTGTTGTTCCAATAACCAGTGAAGACGCCCAGCCCCCGAAGGACCGATTCACCGACGTCGCCGGTGGCTGTCTTGCCGCCGCGGGTGAGGATGGCGCGCGTCGGCCGGGCCGTCGTACCGGAGGTGTGCATGGGCACGCAGGTGTCGGTGTGTGGGATGGCCCGGTCCACGCCTCCGTGGGCCGCCGTGCCTCACGTCGATATGCTCGCGAAACTTCCCCGCGTGCCTCAACTAATTTGCTAGCGAAATCCCCGGCGTCCCACGATGGGTACGTAGCTTCGCCCGAGTGACCAGCTGATCCTGGATCGTGTTGATTCCACGAGTGATCTCAGCCGGATTCAAGCCCGCATGGATCCGCGCCAATGCCGGGGCCGCCCGAGGTGTCCAGGGTCTTCAGATCCAACAACCGCTGATAGACCGTGCGGGGCTTGTCATAGGTCCGACGTTTGCGCCCCTGTCTCGCAGTAGGATACCCGGCGGCCTTGACCATGGACAGCAGTGAACCGGTTGGTGCGGGTCCGAAATCGCACCAGACCCGTTCCTCGCCGGACCCGTCGTCGATGAACGCGGAGCGATACAGGTTGCGGAGGGAGTGGATCGTGGGCTGGCCTCCAATTCCAGTATCCATATCGAAAAGAGGCTCGAGGCGTTCCAGATAAACAATCATGCTTGACTGATTGATTCTGAGCCGACATACTCGGGACTATGTCCACACCGACCCGTATCCCGCAATCAGAGCGCACTCGCCTAATGCGACTGCGCCTGATGGAATCGACGGTTGATTGCTTGACGGAGAAGGGGTGGTCCGGAACGACGACGACGGAGGTGTCCGATCGGGCCGGTGTTTCGCGGGGGGCGCAGTTGCACCATTTTCCGAGCAAGCAGGATCTGGTCTGCGCCGCACTGACCCATTTGGCGGAGCAACGACGTCAGCAGTTCGCGGTGGAAGCAGCAACACTTCCCACATCCGGCCGCACCCGCGCGGTCTTGGACATCCTTGCCGCGCAGTTCATCTCACCGGTCTTCTTCGCGGCGCTGGAGCTGTGGGTCGTAGCGCGCACCGACGAGACCCTGCGTGAATCCGTGGCACCACTGGAACGACGCGCCGGCCGTGAGGCGCACGATCATGCGGTGCAACTGCTGGGAATCGACGAATCGTCGGGTGACAACCGTGAACTCGTGCAGGCCACCCTCGACCTCCTTCGGGGCCTCGGCCTGGCCGCCACCTTGAGTGATGACAGCCGCCGTCGCGCCAGAATCCTCGACGCGTGGGCCAAAACCCTCGACAACCAGTTGGAGAATCGATGAACGAAGCACTTGTAGGCGTCCTGACCGACCTCGAGCGCGAAAGTGCCCAGCTCGATCGCAGGGTAGGGGGCCTCGACGCCGCCAGCTGGGCCACCATCACCACCGCAGAGAGACGGACGGTGGCGCTCCAGATTGCCCATTGGCTGACGATCTTGCCAGCACTTGCCGGTCTTCCCGGTACGAACCAACAACGAAAGGCCGCCTGATGAGTGGGATGTGTCGAATTGGCAACTGTTCTGGTTACTACGGTGATCGGTTCTCTGCGATGCAGGAAATGCTCGAAGGTGGCGAGCTCGACTATCTGACCGGGGACTACCTGGCCGAGTTGACCATGCTCATCCTCGGTCGTGATCAGATGAAGGACCCCTCGCTGGGGTATGCAAAAACCTTCGTCCGACAAATGAAAGACTGCATGGCCTTGGCGAAGCAGAAGAATGTCAAGATCGTCGTCAACGCCGGCGGTCTGAACCCCGCTGGATGTGCGGTAAAACTTCGCGAAATCGCCGATGAACAAGGCCTCTGCGTCTCGATCGCGCATGTCGAGGGCGACAATTTGCTCGACCGGTCCGCAGAGCTGGGATTCGGCGAAGTTCTCACGGCCAATGCCTATTTGGGGGCCTTCGGAATCGCCGCGGCCTTGGATGCCGGTGCCGATATCGTGGTCACCGGTCGGGTCACCGACGCCTCGGTCATCGTGGGGCCGGCCATCTCGCATTTCGGTTGGCAACGTGATGACCTGGACGAGCTCGCTGGCGCGGTGGTCGCGGGGCACGTCATCGAATGTGGCACCCAGGCAACCGGAGGAAATTTCGCAGGCTTCCTCACCATGCCCGCACGCACGGGGGAGCCGCTGGGCTTCCCCATCGCCGAGATCGCGGGCGACGGTTCCTCGGTGATCACTAAACATGAGCACACCAGCGGTGCGGTCACCACCGATACGGTCACCGCCCAACTCGTGTACGAGATTGCCGGTCCGGCATATCTGAACCCCGACGTATCCACCAGGCTGGATTCGATTGAGCTGCGCGGCGACGGTCCGGATCGCGTGGCGATCAGCGATGTCCGGGGTGAGGCACCGCCAGCAACGACCAAAGTGTGCCTCAACGCACTCGGCGGCCACCGCAACGACGTCGAATTCGTCCTCACGGGACTCGACATCGAAGAAAAGCGGGATTGGATCGTCGCGCAGCTGGAATCTTCATTGCAGGCATCGGAGAACGGACCCGATTCCATCGAATGGAGCCTGGATCGCACCGACGTCCCGGATCCGTCGACGCAATCCGCTGCGACCTCGGTTCTGCGCTGCCATGTCAAGAGTTCATCCGCCGAGTCTGTGGGGCGCACCTTCAGCAACGCCGCCGTCCAACTGGCCCTCGGGTCCTACCCGGGGTTCACCATGACGCGGCCGCCGGCTGCCGGCGTTGCCTATGGGCTGTACCGGGCCGCCTACGTTGTGCAAACAGAGGTTCCGCACACCGTGGTGATGGGCGATGGAACACGGTTTGAGATATCCGCTCCCCACAACACCGCAGAGGTGAACCCGACGGCCCCCCGAACCCCCGTGCGGTCCCGTGAGCTCGGTGAAACCACCAGGGCACCTTTGGGACGGCTCGCGTATGCGCGCAGCGGCGATAAGGGCGGTGATGCGAACGTCGGTTTGTGGATTCCAGAGGACCACCCCGCACGTGATCAGGCATTTGCGTGGCTTGTGGAATTCCTGGATGTGGAAACGGTTCGCCTCCTGGTGCCCGAAGCGAAGGGCCTGGACATCGAGGTTCATCCGCTACCGAATCTGCAGGCGGTCAACATTGTGATCCATGGTCTGTTGGGCGAGGGCGTGGCATCGTCGACCCGTTTCGATCCGCAGGCCAAGGCCCTGGGCGAATGGGTCCGCGCACGTTTCGTTGACATTCCAACCGTCCTCCTCGGGGAATCGGGAACGCGGCTTGATCAGCACGGACGGGCCATGACCAAGGGAGAAGACCCGGTATGAGCGATGGGGGCACTCCTGAAACGTCCGCGTTGCGCGAAAGCGTCACGCGATTCACGAAAAGCGAGATCACGCAGCACCTCGCCCAATGGGAAGACGACCTCGAGCTACCGCGTGAACTACATCAGAAGGCGGCCGATGCGGGCTTGCTGGGCGTCGGCTTCTCCGAGGACGTCGGACGGGAAGGCTGCAGCTTGGTCGACTCCTCCGTCGTCAGCGAGGCCATCATGGAGGCCGGGGGACCCAACGTCGCCGGTATCACGATCAGTGCCCGACGTGATGGCGAGGATTTCATCGTCAACCGCGCCAAGACCTTCATCACCACGGCTGTGCGCACCGGCGGTGAAGGAGCCGACGGGATCCGCGATGTCGAACTCGCCAAGAACACCGCGGTTGAAGCCTGATGAATACGTGGTCAGTGAGGTCGTCCAGATCCTGGGGATCGGTGGCGGAGCGACGGAGGCCCCTGATGCTCTCGCCGCACAACTGTTGGGGTTCTAGAAATGCTCAGAGTGGAGAACGCAGATGAAAACAGCAATTGATACCGGCTCCGAGACGTTTCGGAGCAATCAGGAAATCAATCTCGAGAAGGTTGCCGATCTCGAAGCAGAACACGCCAAGGCCCTGGCAGGAGGTGGCGAGAAGTATGTCCAGCGCCATCGCAAGAGAGGCAAGCTGACCGCGCGTGAGCGCATCGAGCTGCTGCTTGATCCCGACGCCCCCTTCCTGGAGTTGTCGACCCTTGCCGCGTGGGGAACCGACTTCGCCGTCGGTGGATCCATGGTGACCGGCATCGGCGTCGTGGAAGGTGTCGAGTGCATGATCGTGGCCAACGATCCAACCGTCAAGGGCGGCTCCAGCAATCCGAGCAGCTTGAAGAAGGGGGCGCGGGCGGCGCAGATCGCCGCGGAAAACCGGTTGCCGATGATCAATCTCGTCGAATCCGGCGGAGCCGATCTACCCACGCAGAAGGACATCTTCATTCCCGGTGGCGCATCGTTCCGCAACATCACCCGGTCAAGTGCGGCACGCGTACCCACCATTGCCCTGGTGTTCGGCAATTCAACCGCCGGTGGCGCCTACATCCCGGGGATGAGTGACTACGTGGTGATGGTCAAGGAGGGCGCGAAGGTCTTCCTGGGCGGGCCGCCGCTGGTGAAGATGGCAACGGGTGAAGAGACCGACGACGAATCGCTGGGTGGTGCGGAAATGCATGCCCGGACCTCGGGTCTGGCCGACTATCTCGCCGTTGACGAACCGGATGCCATCCGCCTGGGTCGCTCGATCGTCCGCCGCCTGAACTGGCGCAAGCAGGGCTCGACGCCAACCGCGGACTATGCCGAACCGCGCTTCGACCCCGAGGAACTGCTGGGCATCGTGCCGACGGACCTCAAGACCCCGTTCGACCCCAGGGAAGTCATTGCGCGCTTGGTCGATGACAGTGAGTTCGACGAATTCAAACCGTTATACGGCACATCGTTGGCGACGGGCTTTGCGCAACTGCACGGCAATCCGATCGGTATCCTGGCTAACGCGCAGGGCGTCCTGTTCAGCGAGGAGGCCCAAAAGGCCACCCAGTTCATCCAACTGGCCAATCAGGTCGACACCCCCTTGCTGTTCCTGCACAACACGACGGGCTACATGGTCGGTGCCGAGTACGAACAAGGAGGCATCATCAAACACGGCGCCATGATGATCAACGCGGTCTCCAACTCGACGGTGCCCCACCTATCCGTCGTGATCGGCGCATCCTACGGTGCGGGCCACTACGGGATGAGCGGACGGGCCTATGACCCCCGCTTCATGTTCAGCTGGCCGAACGCCAAATCCTCGGTCATGGGCCCTTCGCAGCTCGCCGGAGTGATTTCGATCGTGGCCCGGGGCGCCGCCGAACAAAAGGGGCAACCGTATGACGAAGCCGGCGACCAACAAATGCGCGCACATATCGAGAAGCAGATCGAGCGGGAATCGCTGGCCTACTTCACTTCCGGGATGTTGTACGACGACGGGGTCATCGATCCGCGCGATACCCGATCGGTCCTGGGCATCTGCCTGTCGGCCATCAACAACCTGCCCATCGAAGGAGCCCGCAGCTATGGCGTATTCCGCATGTAGCCGTCGGAAGGTGGGCGCTACCCACCGGACAGAGACCCGACGACCCCACACCATTTCCCACATGGTGACAACTGCCGACATCTTGAGGTGCCCATGATCACGTCCGTTCTTGTTGCCAACCGCGGTGAGATCGCCCGCCGGGTTTTCCGTACGTGCCGCGACCTCGGCATCGAAACCGTTGCCGTCTTTTCGGACGCCGACGCCGATGCTCCGTTCGTGGCCGAAGCGGATCGTTCCGTCCGCTTGCCGGGAAACTCGCCGGCCGAGACCTACCTTCGGGGTGATCTCATCATCGCGGCCGCCCACTCGGCGGGTGCCGAAGCCATTCACCCCGGGTACGGCTTCCTCTCCGAAAACGCCGATTTCGCCCGGGATGTCGTCGCGGCCGGGCTGAGCTGGATCGGGCCCTCGGCCGAATCGATCGAGGACATGGGCTCGAAGATCCGTGCCAAGGAGATCATGGCGAAAGCGGGGGTCCCGATCCTTGACGTCGATGTGAAAACGGCGACGGCTGAAGACTATCCGCTCCTCGTCAAGGCCTCCGCCGGCGGCGGCGGACGCGGTATGCGCGTGGTGACACGAGCGGCCGACCTCGACGACGAGCTGGCCAAGGCCGAAGCCGAAGCGCTCTCCAGCTTCGGCGACGGAACAGTGTTCGTGGAACCCTATCTGCCCACGGCGCGTCACATCGAGGTCCAGGTGATGGCCGATGAGAGCGGCAACTGCTGGATCGTGGGTGACCGTGATTGCTCGATCCAACGAAACCACCAGAAGGTCGTCGAAGAGGCGCCGGCACCCCGTGTTTCAGACGCGGTGCGGTCCACGCTGCACACGGCGGCCCGTGCCGCGGTTGAAGCCGTGGGCTATCGGGGTGCCGGGACGGTGGAGTTCCTGGTCTCCGATGCCCAGGATCCGGACGGTCGTGCCTACTTCCTCGAGATGAACACCCGGCTCCAAGTGGAGCATCCCGTCACCGAAGAGGTGTTCGGCACCGATCTGGTGGCCTTGCAAATTGCGGTGGCCGAAGGCAAGACCCTGGAGGGGGAACCGGTCGGCCCCACAGGACATGCCATTGAAGTGCGTTTATACGCCGAGGATCCCGCCCATGATTGGCAGCCACAAACGGGGACGATTCGAGGCTTCGATTTCCCGACAGGTCCGGGTCTGCGGGTCGATTCCGCCGTCGAGGTCGGAAGCGTCGTGGGAATTCACTACGATGCGATGCTGGGCAAGGTCATTGCCTATGGGCAGGATCGCGATACGGCGTTGCGCATCCTCCGGAATGCCTTGCGGAAGGCCAAGATCCATGGAGTCACCACCAACATCGAACTGTTGCGCGCGATCCTGGCCGATGAGGCCTTCGCGGCAGGAAAGGTGCACACGGCACTTCTGGGAGAGCGCCTTGAAGCGTGGAGCGTCAGTCCCTTCGACGAGTCGATCACCCACCGTTATGCGTTGGCGGCAGCGATTGCCGATGCCAGGAAGCGCAGCGAAGAAGCCACCGTGCTCCGTCGCGTGCCGACGGCCTTCCGCAATGTGCCTTCCCAGCCGCGAACCCGGACCTACCGCAGGGGCGACACCGACATCGCCGTCACCTACGAGAACCGTCGCGATCGACTGACGCCCGTGGGATGGGACCGGACCCGTGTGATCCATGCCGACCCACAACGGGTCGTCATCGACCATGAGGGGATCGTCGAGGCCTTCGACGTGGCACTCGGTTCCCAGGTCGACATCGACGGACCGGCAGGTTCCATGACGCTGGTAGCCGTTCCGGACTTCCTCGATCCCGCAGAGGTGGTGGCCGAAGGCTCGCTGCTGGCACCGATGCCGGCAGCGGTGGCCAGCGTCTCAACCGAAAACGGCCACCGGGTCAGCAAGGGCGATGTCATCGTCGTTCTCGAAGCCATGAAGATGCAGCATACGATCACCGCGCCCAGCGACGGTGTGGTGACCGAGCTTTCCGTGAAGGCAGGCGACCAGGTCGAGTCCGGCGCGGTCCTGGCTCTCATACAAGACACCGCCGACGGTGAAACGGCGTGAGCCTGGTCATCGACATCATCGAAGAGCGCAGGACCCTGCGCCCGGTGGCTCGGCACGCTGCGAAAGGAACCCCATGAGTGAACTCGTCCATCTCCAACCGGTAGACGGCGTAGCGACCATCACCCTCGATAGCGAGCACAACCGAAATGCGCTCAGCACGCAATTGGTCCGCGAACTCGGCGACCACCTCGCGACGGCCGACGCCGATCCCCGGGTCCGCGCCATCGTGCTGCGTTCTGCAGGAAAGGTCTTCTGCTCCGGAGCGGACCTGTCAGAAGCCGGAGCAGGTTCACTAGCCGACGGCACCAAAGCAGTGGTGGCCCTGCTGCGACAAATCGCGGCCGCCGGCACGCCCGTGGTGGTCGTCCTCGAAGGGCCGGTTCGGGCGGGGGGACTGGGTATCGTCGGGGCGGCGGACATCGTTTTGGCCACCGAAGCGGTCACCTTCCAGCTCACCGAAGTGCGGCTTGGTCTCGCTCCGTATGTCATCGCGCTGACCTTGTTGCCGCGTCTCACCGATCGTGCGGCTGCGGACACGTTCCTCACCGGACGCCGGTTCAGCGCAGCGGACGCTGCTTCCTACGGACTGATCACCCGTGTCGTGGGCGAAAGCGAACTCGAGGCCGATCTCCAGGCAACAGTGGCCGACATCCTGAAGGGATATCCTCAAGGCCTGCGCGAAACGAAGAAGCTGCTCAATCGCGCTCTGGTGAAGCGCATCGACGAGCTGGGCGATGAATTCGCCGAAAGTTCCGCCACGTTGTTCGCCAGCGCGGAAGCCGGCGCCGCGATGAAGAGCTTCCGATCGCGGAAGCAGAGCACCTAGCTGACCTTCAGCGGATGCATCCCACGCCGGGGCGTAGTCTGGCCGCCGAGGGCCGGCCCCCTGTCCGGGGAGCCGGTCCTAGGCGCGTGCGGTCTGCTGCAGGGCGCGAAGCAATTCCTCCGGGCGGCGCGTCGAAGCCAGCCAGTAGGGGGTGGCGTCCAGTGGATCAACGATCTCCAGTTTCACGACAGGGTCGATCCAGCCGCGCAGGCACAAGTAGGCGGTCCCGTTCAGGGCCGGACCACGTTCGTGGGTGGCATCCTCGCCGCGGTGGGCGGAGACCTCACCGATGTAACGGCACTCGATGCTGGCCCGGCCGACCTTGAACCAGTCATGGGTCATGCTAATGGTCGGTGTCAGGGTCAGCAGGGTGATGCCGACGGCGATGAACACGACGATGCCCACGACGATGGAAACGTTCAGGTTGATGGGAAGGAACATGGCCGTGCCGGCGAAACCGGTTCCCACCACGAGGATCCACATCCACCAGGCCGGCCACAATTTTTCACGGAAGATCTCGGGGGACGCTGCAGAGGGGGTCGAATCAGGCATGACACCAGCTTAGTTCGCCCAGAGCCTCTCGTGGACGCATTGGGGCTGGGCGGCAATCGGGCTAGAGTGAACACGGTCATGACCCTCAACGCCCTGGAGAATCCGGCTACGATGCCCGAGCAGCCCACCACCACCCTTGACGTCCAGCTGAAGATGCTCGACCCCGGCCTGGAGCCGCCCTCGTACGCCCACCCCGGGGACGCGGGGGCCGATCTGCGCACCCGCGAGGATGTCGTCCTGGCGCCGGGAGAACGGAAGCTGGTTCCCACCGGAGTGGCCATCGCGTTGCCAATCGGCTTCGTGGCGTTGGTCCACCCGCGCTCGGGTTTGGCCACGAAAAAGGGGCTGAGCATCGTCAACGCCCCGGGAACCGTCGACGCTGGCTACCGCGGGGAGCTGTGCGTGACACTGCTGAACACCGACACCCGGACGCCGATCGAACTCCACCGCGGGGACCGGATCGCGCAGCTGGTCATCCAACGCGTGGAGCATGCGGCGTTCATCCCCGTCGAGGAACTGCCCGAGTCGGTGCGTGGAGCCGGTGGCTTCGGCTCGACCGGAGGATTCGCCGACGCCGCAGCTCGCTGAGCCCACCACACCTACTTCACCATCTGCGGCCCCACGGGCCGGGAGGAGCAACGATGATTTTCAAACGCCGGAATAATGCAACGAACGACGACGCAGCCACCGAGGACGACCAGGTCCAGGACACCGACGTGGTCGCTGCCGGTAACGAGCAAGGACCCTTCGACGTCGAGGACGCCCCGGAGCACGGGCACTACATCGACCTCGGCGCCCTGAAGATCGAACCGGTCGAAGGCATGCAGCTGCGTCTCGAAGTCGAGGAGGGCTCCCAGCGGGTCATCGCCGCGGCCCTTGAACTGGACGGTTCACGCTTGCAGCTCCAGGTCTTTGCCGCGCCGAAGTCCAGCGGTCTGTGGGATGGCATCTCCGCCCAGATCGAGGAGAGCATCGGGGAGCAGAACGGCAAGATCGATCGCGTCGAAGGACGCTTTGGAACCGAATTGGTGGCCCGTGTGCCCGCCGACGGGCCCGATGGCGAGCAAGGACACATGGTAGCCCGGTTCATCGGCATCGATGGGGGACGCTGGTTCCTGCGCGGCGTGGTGGGCGGTCCGGCCACCCTGGACCGAGCACAGGCCGAACGCCTCGAGGACCGACTGGCCCGCGTGGTCGTCGAACGTGGCGACCAGCCCATGCCTCCCCAGGAGCTGCTCCCGTTGACGATGCCGGCCGGCGCCGTGACCCGGTCTGCGAACGAAGCCGACGAGGCCGAGGAAAAGACGGATACCACCGACGAACGCGGCCTGCAGGGCCGACCCGAACGCGGACCGGAGATCACCGAAATTGGCTGAGCGTGGCGTCGCAGCCCGACGCCGCGGCCTGGCCTCCCGGGCCGGCGGATATACCGGGGCAGATCGGCCCGAGCGCTGTTCCGCCTTGGACCAGCTTCCCGAGCGTGGACGGGTGCTCGCCCGCGGCTTCGTGGAGAACATCAGGATCCTGCCCAACGCGCAGGCCCCGGTCTTCACCGCCGGCGTCGTTGACGCCCCGGCCCCGCCCGGGGGACGACGGTCCCCGGTGGCACGCATCGCGCTGGTCTGGAACGGCCAGCGCCGCGTGCCGGGCATCGAGGCGGGCACGCGACTGCGTTTCGAGGGGATGATCGCCCCCGTCGACGGCGTACCCACCATCTACAACCCCCGGTACGAGATCCTGCCGGAGGACGAACATGACGTGGAGGACGAAGTATGAGCCAGGATCCCGAGGGGGAGCCGGTCCAGGATGACGGCCACGACCAGGCCGAGGATCTCGGCCGTCGACTGGCCGAAGGTTCGGGCATCCACCGGACCGCCGCAGGGCAGGTCGATGTCCTCAAGACCGTTGGTGGCGTCCGCGGCCTCATCGAGGCCCTGCTGCCGGGAATCGTCTTCCTCGTGGTCTTCATGGTCCTGCGGGAACTGAACCCGGCACTTATTTCCTCGCTGACCATCGCCGCCGTCTTCACCGTCGCCCGGTTGGTCCGTAAAACGGGGCTGACCCAGGCACTGACCGGCCTGTTCGGGGTGCTGATCTGTGCCGTGTTCGCCCGCACCACCGGCAACGCGCGTGACTTCTACGTCCCGGGCTTCTACACCAACGGCGCCTATCTGCTGGGCTTCGTGGTGTCCATCCTGGTCCGTTGGCCGCTGATGGGGCTGGTCTTCGGCTTCATCCGCGGCGAGGGCATCGAATGGCGTACCGTGCGGGCCCGCCGTCTCTCCTACGCGGTGGCCACCTGGATCATCGCCGGGGTCATGGCGACCCGGCTGCTCGTGCAGCTGCCGCTGTATGCGGCGGACAACATCGAGGCGCTGGGGGCAGCGCGCATCGTGATGGGCATCCCGCTCTATGCGATGGGGCTCTGGCTGGCCTGGCTGGTTTCCCGGCCGGCCACGGCCATCGAAGCCCAGCCCGGAACGCAGCAGGCCCCGCAGGACTGATCCCGCAGGGCCGGCCGCGCGGGGCGCCGGCCCGCGGATCAGCCGCGGAACGCGTCCGAGGCGTCCTCGGATTCGGCGTCGTTCCGTGATCTGGTATCGAGGCGCAGGACGGCCCGCAGATCGTCTTCGGCGGCAATCGCGGTGATGAAGAACAATTCGTCGCCGCCTTCGATCACGTCGTCGGGGCTCGGAGTGATCGCCAGGTCATCACGCAGGATCGCCACCACTGCGGTGTCCTGCGGCCAGGGAACCTCGCCCAGGGTGCTGCCGATCAATGCCGCATCGGAGGGGACCGTGAATTCGACCATGGAGGTCACCCCGGTCTGCAGCGTCAGCAGCCGCACCACATCCCCGACCTCGACCGCTTCCTCGACGAGGGCAGTCATCATGCGCGGGGTGCTCACGGCCACGTCGACGCCCCAGGCGTCGTCGAAGAGCCAGTCGTTCTTCGGGTTGTTCACCCGGCCCACGGTCCGCCCGACCCCGAATTCGCTTTTGGCCAGCAGGGAGACGACCAGGTTGACCTTGTCGTCACCGGTGGCGGAGACCACGACGTCGACATCGGCGAGTTGGGCGTCCTTGAGGGTGGTGAGTTCGCAGGCGTCCCCGAACAGCCAGGTCGCGCCCTGGACGCCGCTGCGACCGACGACTTCCGGCTTCTCATCGATCAACAGGACGTCGTGTCCGTGGGAGAGGAGTTCCTTGGCGATGGAGGAGCCGACGCTGCCGGCCCCCGCGATGACGATCTTCACTGGTTCTCCTCGTCGTCGGGTTCCTGGGTAGTGGGGGCCTTCGAGAGGATCCTGTCGATCTCTCCCATGGAATCCACGGCCATCATGGCGTGCAGGATGTCGCCCTGCTGCAGTCGGGCGTCGGGGCGGGGGATCTGGCCCTCGCCGAACCGGGTCAGGTAGGCCACCCGGATCCCCGAAACCTCCTCGATTTCGGCCAGGCTGCGTCCGTACCACTGGTCATGGAGCGCCACCTCGCCGAGGATCAGCCGGCCCGAGGCCTCACGGAAATCCCCGTTGATTCCTTCTTCGGGCAGGATCCGACGCAGGACCTGATCGGCACTCCACCGCACCGCGGCCACGGTGGGGATCCCCAGCCGCTGGTAGATCTCGGCCCGTCCCGGGTCGTAGATCCGGGCGACCACATGTGGGACGTGGTAGTTCTCGCGGGCCACCCGGGTGGCCAGGATGTTCGAGTTGTCGCCGCTGGAGACCGCGGCGAAGGCGTAGGCATTGGCGATATCCGCCCGCTCCAGGGTTTCCCGGTCGAAGCCGACGCCACTGACCTTCTGGCCGGTGAAACCGCGCCGTAGACGCCGGAACGCCCGGTCGTCCTGGTCGATGATCGCCACGGTGTGTCCGGCGTCGTCCAAGGTGTGGGCCAGCGTGACGCCGACGCGCCCGCACCCCATGATGACGAAATGGGCCATGCCTTGCTCCCAGTGGTTGTCGTGCTGACGGCAGGGCCTTCGATGCCCCGTTGATGGCTTCCAGTCTCCCACGTCGGATCGGTGCTGCGCCCGGTGGCGGTGCGGCGTGTATGACAGATATGCCGTCAACGGGCTAGCTTTGACTGGTGCTGACGTTTCTCGACGCGCTAAAACGGATCCTGGTTGGCAGACCATTCCGCACCGAACGGCTCAAACAGGCGCCACTGCGCCGCCGGCTCGCGCTTCCTCTGCTGTCCTCCAACGCGCTGTCTTCCGTGGCCTACGCGCCCGACGAAGTCCTCATGACCCTAGCCATCGCCGGACTGTCGGCGATCTACTTCTCGCCGCTGATCGGCATCGCCATCATGGCGGTGATGATGGTGATCATCGCTTCCTACCGGCAATCGGTGAAGGCCTACCCCTCGGGACGCGGGGACTACGAGATCGCCAGCGTCAACCTCGGGGCCCGCGCCGGCACCACGGTGGCCTCGGCCCTGCTGGTTGATTTCGTGTTGACCGTTGCCGTGTCCATGTCCGCGGCAGCGCACTACGTGGTCGCGGCCTTCCCGTCCCTGAACGGACACCAACCGCTGCTGGCCGGCGCCGGCGTCGTGATCCTTGCCCTGCTGAACCTGCGTGGTCTGGGCCGTTCACGACTGGGCAACGCGCTGCCGACCTATCTGTTCATCGGTGCCATGCTGGTGATGATCCTCGTCGGATCGATCAGCGCCGCCATGGGCAGGCTGGGTTCCGCTCCCAGTGCCGGATTCGAGATCCTGCCGCAGGAGGGGTACGACCCGGCCCTGACCGGAATGCTGGGCGCCGTGCTGGTCCTGCGCGCCTTCTCCACCGGCTCGGCCGCGCTGACGGGAATCGAAGCGCCCATCAGCAATGTCCAGAACCTGGCCCGGCCCCGCGCTCGGAACGCGGCGTCGATCCTGCTGCTGCTGGGCATCATCGCCACCGTCCTGACCCTGGG
>RCNJ01000473.1_pt1 | contig 14936 bp, 10 predicted proteins | sample 2041171 | NCBI WGS metagenome assembly RCNJ01 (sample SAMN09708213, study PRJNA481090) | feces metagenome | biome: feces | host: Pygoscelis adeliae | place: Antarctica: Rookery Lake | collected 2010-03-01 | reverse complement strand
AGCGGCTCATTGGGATTGGCCACACGCAGACGGTGAATTTCGTTGCGATCAAACTGGCGGCCCGAGTTGACGCCTGCATAGGCGTCGAAGTCGTCATCGTGAATGACGACACCAAGACGATGACGGATTTCCTGGCGCTGACGCTTCGTGGTGCCGGCAACGAAGCCGCTCACGTCGAATTTTGTGATCGCGTCGGTGAGACACTGGGTCTGGATGGGGCAGCTGGCACACAGCTTCTCAGCCTGGGTACGAAGCATGGCTTGCTCGCGGCGACTTGAGTGCTTGCTTGCGGGCTGGGTGTCGTCGAGCAGTGGGTTGAGGAACACGTTGGCGTATGTCATGCATGGCGTCTGTGTCTCGTCTGCAGGCACTTGATCGTCCCTTTCGCTGGCGCGCGATTGTTTGAAGTTTGTTTGTTTGAAGTTTGTTTTCATTGCAATACATAGTCTGCCTGAGAAGATCGCGGTTGAATAGACCCCTAAGTATGGGTTTTACCGATGTGTCCGGGTATCCCTTACCCACGGCATTGAGCATGCGTACTCATTGCCCGACAAGTATCGATATGGCACGGCCGTAGCGACACCTTCTTGCGAAACAAGAAGCGATTTGAGCGTGGATCGGGCTTCAGGTTGGCTCGCCACACCTATAGGGGTGGGATGTGAGTTCTTGATGGACCGCGTACCGTGGGACCCATCTCAAGATGTTCAATCCGAAAGGTAGAAAATGGAATACAGAAAGCTTGGAAACTCCGGCTTCAAAGTAAGCGCGGTGACATACGGAAACTGGTTGACCCATGCGTCGCAGGTGGAGAATGAACGTGCCAATGCGTGTGTGAAGGCGGCACTCGACGCCGGTATCACCACATTCGACACAGCGGACACCTACGCCAACACCGCCGCGGAAGTGGTCCTCGGGGATGCACTCAAGGGCGAGCGCCGGGAGTCACTTGAGATCTTCACGAAGGTGTACTTCCCCACTGGGCCCATGGGACCCAATGACACGGGGCTGTCACGCAAGCACATCATGGACAGCATCAACGGTTCACTGTCCCGGCTGCAGACGGACTACGTCGATCTCTACCAGGCCCACCGGTTCGATCACGAGACGCCGATTGAAGAGACCATGCAGGCTTTCGCGGACATCGTGCGCCAAGGCAAGGCCCTCTACATCGGGGTCAGCGAATGGGATGCGGAGCAGCTGCGCGCCGGGCATGCACTGGCTGAGGAGTTGGGGTTCCAGCTTGTCAGCAACCAGCCGCAGTACTCGGCACTGTGGCGTGTCATCGAGGACAAGGTGGTGCCCACGTCGGAAGAGCTCGGAATATCTCAGGTGGTGTGGTCGCCCATGGCCCAGGGCGTGCTGAGCGGAAAGTACAAGCCGGGCCAGCCAGTCCCTGAAGGCAGCCGGGCCACGGATGAGAAGGGCGGTCAGAAGATGATCGAGCGCTTCATGCGCGACGACGTCCTGAAGGCTGTCCAGAAGCTCCAGCCCATTGCTGAGGGTCTGAACATCACCATGGCGCAACTCGCCATCGCCTGGGTGTTGCAGAACAAGAATGTGGCAACCGCCATCATCGGTGCCTCGAAGCCAGAGCAGATCGCGCCCAGCGCCGAAGTCTCCGGCTTGAAGCTGGAGAACGATGTGATGAAGAAGATCAACAAGGCACTTGCCAAGGTGGTCGAGAAGGATTCTTCACTGACGGAGTCACCCGAGCAGCGCTTGGTCTGATGAGCGTGAGAGGCGGGGGATTGATGTCCCCCGCCTCTTTCATGTCATTTTCAGCCGACCGAGGGTGCTCCTTCTGCCCCGGGGCGTCGGCCCAGTTCGGCATCCAGACGGATGAGTCCATTGCCGTCCTCGCCGATCATGCGGATCCGGCCGATGATGGCTGACACCGTCGCCTCTTCCTCGAGCTGCTCCTCGATGAACCAGTTGAGGAGCGGCAGGGAATCAATGTCCCCGGTGCGCTGTGCCAGCCGATAGATGTTGCGGATGGATTCGGACACCTTCTTCTCGTGCTTCAGTGCAGCCTCGAACGCGTCGAGTACAGAGTCTGCGTGCGTGCCGGAGGGGTGCAACGACTGGATGAGGGGCATGGCCCCGCGGTCCAGCATGTGCTCGGCGAATTTGCCGGCATGGACCTGTTCCTCTTCGGCCTGCGCCAGGAACCATCCCGCGATACCGGGAAGATCCTTGGCGGACATGTCGATGGACAGCTGTCGGTAGACCACCGCTGCCTCGAACTCAATCGTCACCTGGTTGTTGAAGGCCTGCTCCAGCTCATCTGTCAGTTCCATGGACATCAACCTATCGAGAGATACCAGCGTGTGACTTCGCATTGCCGCCATTGTGTGGTGCCATCGGCGGGGATGGGCCACGTCGGAAGCGCCCATGGATAGGGTTATGTGACGCAGAGCCCAGGAGGAACAAGTCATGAAGCAGGTCATGGTCATCTACGGCACCCGCCCTGAGGCGGTGAAGATGGCACCGCTGATCCGTGCCCTCGAAGCCTCGGCGGTGCTCCATCCCATCGTTGTGAGCACCGGGCAGCATCGCGAGATGATGGATCAGGTCAACAACTGGTTCGGGATCACACCGGATCTTGACCTGAAGGTCTTCCAACACGGAGCAAGCCTGACGGAACTGGCAGCGCGTATTCTCCAAGAGCTTCCGCAGGTCCTGACGGACCGTCGACCCGATGCTGTTGTGGTGCAGGGTGATACGACGACTGTGGCCATCGCCGCCATCGCCTGCTTCTACCACAACATTCCGGTGGTGCACCTCGAGGCGGGTCTGCGCTCTGGTGACATCCATTCCCCCTTCCCGGAGGAAGCCAACCGCAAATTGGCCGGGCAAGTCACCGCGCTCCACTTGGCTCCCACGACCCTGTCCCGCGACAATCTCTTGGCAGAAGGTCTCGACCCTTCGCTGATCAGCGTGGTGGGCAACACTGTGATCGATGCCTTGCACTGGACGGCGGAGCAGGAGGTTACGTTCACTGACCCCCGGATTGCCGCCCTCGCAGAAGAGGAGCGCCGCATCGTGCTCCTCACCACGCACCGCCGCGAGAACCTCGGTGAGCCCATGCGACGGATTGGCCGAGCCGTGGCCCAACTCGCAGAAGCTCGCCCCGACACGGTGTTCGTGTTCCCGGCCCACAAGAACCCCAAGGTGCGCAGTGAGATTCTTCCGCTGTTTGAGGGTCACGACAACATCCTCGTGTGTGAGCCGTTGGACTACGCGGAGTTCGTACACGTGCAGAAGCTCGCGTACCTGATCCTCACTGATTCCGGCGGGGTGCAGGAAGAAGCTCCCAGCCTTGGCAAGCCGGTTCTTGTGCTCCGCGACAACACCGAGCGCCCCGAAGCTGTTGACGCAGGAACGGTGAAGCTGATCGGAACCCTGACGGAGACGATCGTCGCGGAAGTGGACTTGCTGCTCGATGACCCCGGGGCGTACAAGGCGATGTCTGCAGCGGTCAATCCGTACGGTGATGGACTAGCCGGTGAACGATCAGCGGCAGCTATCGCCGAGTTGCTGAACGTGGGCAAGCGGATGCAGGAGTTCGACGTCTGAGATGGAACGATCGCGGGGCACAGGCGTGGGATGACCCGTTGTTGGGGGAGGCCCGCGTCGAGCGAGCGGACCCATTGAGGAACAGGTGTGCGGAACCGCTGAACCGACATCAGGGATTCACTCGGTTGGTCTGGTCGCCGTGATGCCGCACACACATCATTTCTTCCTGGGAGACCAACAGCAGTGACTTCAGCGACCACGGCGAGCCACGTCGCGCCTCGACGTGCCTTCGGCATGCAGAAGCGCTACCGGCCGGAGATTGAAGGTCTACGCATAGTCGCGGCCCTGCTGGTGGCGGTCTACCACATCTGGTTCCTGCGGGTCTCAGGAGGCGTCGACGTCTTCTTCGTCGTCTCCGGATTCCTAGTGACCGCGTCGTTGCTTTCCCGATACAACCGAGAGGGGAGGATCAGATTCGCCCCCTTCATGCTCAATCTCTTGAAGCGACTGCTGCCCAATGCGCTCGTCGTCCTGCTGTTCGTGACGGTCGTGAGCATCTTCATCCTCCCCGAGGTTCGGCACTACTCCACGATGCGGGAGCTCTTCGCGTCTCTCTTTTATTACGAGAACTGGCAGCTGGCATCCACCGGAACTGACTACCTGGACCAGGGCAACGAGAAGAGTCCCGTTCAACACTTCTGGGCGATGTCCATCCAGGGTCAGTTCTACCTCGTGTTGTTCCTGACGGTCACACTGGCCATCGTGGTTGCCCGGCGTCGAGCCCGGAACCCCGGGCCTGTGTTGGCGGCGGTCTTCGGGGTCCTGCTGAGTGCTTCACTGGTTTTCTCGGTGTATCTGACCGGTGTGAACCAGCCGTGGGCCTACTTCGACACTCGCACCCGCCTGTGGGAATTCGCTATAGGTGGAGTACTCACACTGGTGATCTTTCGGTTCACTGTGCCGCGATCCATCAGCACCATCATCGGATGGATTGGTCTTGGGGCATTGGTCTCGACAGGTTTGCTTTTCGACGTGGGGAGCAGCTTTCCAGGATGGGCGGCCGTGGTGCCGGTCGGAGCGGCCGTGTTCATCCTTGTCGCTGGACAGAATCCGACGAAACTGGGCGTTGAGAAGGCACTCGGTAGCCGGCCCATGGTGTACCTGGGAGGTTTCAGCTACGGCTTGTACCTGTGGCACTGGCCGCTGCTGAGCTTCTACTACGTCATCTTCGACACCAAGACTTTGGGGGTCGGTCAAGGAGGACTGATCATCCTGATGGCACTCATGTTGAGCTTCGCGTCCACGATGCTGGTGGAGAAGCCGATGACGAGGCACGTGTCGCGGCATGGCCTGGGGCTCAAGGGATTCACGCCGATCGTCGCACTGTTTCTTGCCGTACTGATCATTCTCACCGCGTGGAACGGGGTGAGTCGATGGCAGTCTTCCGCTCAGGCAGCCAACGCTGATAGCCCGGACTACCCCGGTGCCGTCGCCATGCAGGCTGGGTATCCCGACGTGACCAAGCTGACCCCCATCCCCTCCCTCGCCGACATCAAGGAAGACAAGGCTAAGCCCTATTCTGATGGCTGTCACCAGAAAGCCGGTGTTGCTGAGGTGCTCATCTGCGAGTACGGACAGGTGCAGGACTACGAGTACACGGTGGCGCTCGTGGGGGGATCGAAGGCGACGCACTGGCTGCCCAGTCTCGAAGCATTCGCTGAAGATGAGCACATCCGCGTCCTCAACGTGACCAAGAGCGGGTGTCGACTCTCAACGGAAGAGGGGCGCGCTGAGGACTGCATGCAGTGGAATCGCGACGTTGTTGACGAAGTCGCCCAAGCTTCTCCAGATCTGGTCATCGTTCTCGCCGATACTGCAGATGCCGGCGTGGATGATGTCCCGCGCGGGATTCTTGAACAGTTCGCGAAGTTGAACGCCAGGGATCTTCCAATCCTGGCGCTGCGCGACACCCCGACCATGCCGGAAGACATCCCGGAATGTCTCGATGCCGCAGGTCTCCAGTCCGGTGCATGTGACGCCAGCAGAGAGGCTGTTCTGCGGTCGCCATCCAGTTGGGACAGTCTGCAACAACCTCCTGAATACGTTGATTACGTCGACTACACGGATCACGTCTGTGGCCCTGAGTACTGTTCCGCCGTGATCGGCAACGTCATTGCCTACATCGACGTGAATCATCTGAGCGCTACGTTCAGCGCATCCTTTGGGCCCATCATCCAGCAGGACGTGATGAAGATCCTTGAGCGGGGCCGCTGAGAGCCATCGCTCAGGGGCACCATCGGGCGAGATGAAGAAATACTGATGGCCGGTGCTGCGGCTGATGGTGTGAGCTGTGTATCCGGGGCGATTCGATTTGGCCTGGCCTTTTCGCTGGCTGCGAGGCGCATCAGCGAGCCTCCACCCCTACAGTGGAGGCGTTCACGAGCTGGATGATTATTGCCCCAGACGCGTTGCTGCGCACGATCAATACAGTGCGTGACAGGAGTCTGAGGCCGACTGGAATGAGGAATCTGTACCGATGTCAAGGCTACGGCAAGGGTTGAAACGGCGATCAGCCGGCGTCGTGAACCACCCTCGCCACTTCTTGCAGCTCCTGCTGCCGACGATGCTCATCCTGTGCGGTTGGCTGGCGCTCGCGTTGGAATGGTGGAGGGTGGGCTTCGTCCTGACCTCGGCTGCTCTCCTCGTGTTTGCAGCGCTGATCTGGCTTCGACTGCGGCGACTGCAGGGAAGGCTCGACCGGGGATTTCGTCTGGCAGCTGGCCGTCGCGATGACCTGGCTCCCATCGTCGCTGCATCGGACACCTCGGATGAGGTGACAGACGTCCATGTCACTGTCGACACCGAGGACGAGGAAGAACTAGTGCCACCACAGCTGGCGCTTGTGCCGCCGGCGTCCGCGGTGGTGGCGGGCATGCACGCAGGATTGTTCCAGGCACTCGACTCCGCAGCTCCCACTGCCCGAGAGGCGGCAGTTCTCATCGTGCCGAGTGCGCAACGAAGCGTGGTCACGAACTGGGTTGAAGGGACCGTTCCCGGTCGATGGAAAGTGATCGACGAACAATCAGGTTTGCTGCGATCTCGAGCCGTGGAGACCCACGTGGTCATTATCGTCGACCCGGGGGACCGGCCGACGTATCCGGGTGTTCTGGACCAGAACTTCTTCTGGTGGCTTCCGCGAAGCTCTCGCATGCTTCTCGTCTCGCACGACGTCGTCGGCTTCGCCTCCCGGCTGGCAAAGGAACACGACGTTGAATTGGCTCTGACCCAGCACGAGTCAGGCAGTTCGCAAGCATCCGTGACACGGATGAAGGGATGAGCGCGATGAATGAGCAGCTACTGACCACTCTGCGAAATCTGGAACTCCTGGAGCCATCGCCGACGCCGGATGTTCGGTTGGCACCGGTGGTTTCGGTGCTCGACGACTTCTCGGAACGGTGCTTCGCCCGCACAGCTGGGCTGTGGCCGATTCTTCCTGGGTCCCACCCCACCGATCTCGATTGCATTCAGCCGGACTTCCTCATGGTGGAGTCCGCATGGAACGGGAACAGCGGCGCTTGGCGTTATCTCGTGACGTCGTCGGACGGCCCCCGCCCACCGCTGCTGTCCTTGGTGGACAAGGCGCGCGCGCGCGGCATACCCACCGTCTTCTGGAACAAGGAGGATCCCCCACACTTCGACGATTTCGCGCCAGCAGCAACACTGTTCGACTACATCTTCACGACAGAGAGTTCGCTCGTTGATCGTTACCGAGAACTTGCACCCCATGCTGAAGTTGGCGTGCTCAAGTTTGCTGCATCCACTGCGCTCCATCGTCCAGAACGGGTCGGACGGGACAGGGCCGGGGACGTGTGCTTCGCGGGTCAGTATTTTCGTCACAAGTACCTCGAGCGCCGGGAGCAGATGGATTATCTGTTCAAGGCGGCGGCACAGTTCGACTTCACCATCTACTCGCGGATGCTGGGTGGAGAGGAGAAGTACGCGTTCCCGGAAGAGTTTGAAACCTTCATCGCTGGATCGCTGCCCTACGCAGAGATGGTGAGGGAGTACCGACGCCACAAGGTCTTCCTGAACGTCAATTCGGTCCCCAACTCTCGCTCCATGTGCGCGCGGCGCGTCTTCGAGCTCGCGTCCAGCAAGACGATCGTCCTCAGTGCCACTTCGCCTGCCATACGTTCCGTCTACGAGGAGGACGAGGTGCCCATGGCCGCCAATGCCGAAGAGGCGGTTGACATCCTGAACACAGTCTTGAGCGATGACTCCGCCCGTGAGGCGATGGCGCACCGGGCCTGGCGTCGAACTGCGCGAGAGAATACATACGCCGATCGCATGCAACAGATCAGGGGAGTATTGGGCCTCTCGAGCGAACAACGCACGGAGGTCGTGGGTCTCGTGAGCCCCGCTGGCCTTCCGCACGAGGCACTCGACAGGTTGGCCATCGATGTCCTGGAACAGGAGCCGCTGCGGGGGTTCAGATGGGTCTGGCTGCTCGATGAACCATCATGGCTCGCCGGCAGGGAGACCATGGTCCAACAATTGGCGGCCCGTGGCATCGAGGTGGGGAGTGACTGCACTCCCACCTGGTGGGCAGCATGGCATCCGGGGGCCATTCATGGGGACCACTACCTCCAGGACATGCTCCTGTACGCCTCGCTGTACACGGATGGCCTCGCCGTTTGTGCAGACCCCCGGGGCAAGGGCAGTGGGGTGGAGGACTCCGTCACTTCACGGGTGTGGAGCGCAGGGTGGCTGGCCCACGGGGAGTCGAGCGTAGTGGGCGCTCTCTTGGTGGCCGCCGAAGGAACGAGTCCCCACTACATCGAGACATCGGATGCCTATCTAGTCTCCGGAGTCAGTATTTGCGAAGCGGGCGATCAGGGCGGGGTGGTGTCATGAGGATCGCGATCTTCGACGGAATTCTTGAAACTCACGTGGGGTCATCCCTGGAAAGAGCCCTTGTCCGTCGTGGGCACGACGTGCTCAACACCGGGAAGGTCGGGCAAGGGTTTGAGTACCCCCGGGAGGGGGCCGACCTCAGCCACCTGCACCATGCGATCTCTCGTGTGCTCTCGCATGATCCGGACTGGGTGATCGTCATGCGTCCGGCATCTTTGCCACCAGAGCTGTTGCGGCGGATTAAGTCGGGTGGGGCGAACCTGGCTGTCTGGTTGTCTGATGATCCAGTCCTGTTCCATCTCACCTATGCCCCGCTGCTGGAAGCCTACGACCTCGTACTGCACTGCGGTACCGCAGAAGTGCTGCGTCATTACGAAAAATTCTTCGGACGCCCAACCGGGGTCAACTTCCCATTTTGGACCGACCATCAGGCATTCCCCTACGTATGGGGCTTGGAAGAGGCCGAATCCACTGCGGTCTTCTTGGGCAATGTGCATGACCAAGTGCGTCGCAAACGCTACTTCTCGCTGGCGAAGATGGAAGCCGACGTCCGGATTCACGGCAACGTCGGTACCGATTACCTCAACCTCGGCGGCGCATACCTCGATTCTGATGCGGAAGTCGTCAACGCGGGAGCACGGGCGAAGCTTGCCATCAACATCCCCCAGTTCTTCGGGGATCATCGAGGGCTCCCCACATGGTTCCCGGGCTTGGACAAGCTGGGGTTCTTCGAATATCCCAGCCGGGTTGTGCAATACATCGCCATGGGGCTCCCAGTTGTCAGCATCATCCCGGGGCAGCCGCAGTTTGAGTCGCTCCCCGAAATGAGGGTCGTCGAGGACATTCCTGCGGCAGACCGCGTCATCTCCCAGCTGCTTGAGGGTGACCTCGCAGAAGTCAGCAGGCAGAGCGAGGAGCGCTTTGCCAAGAACTTCAGCGCGGATGCCCGTGTACTCGCATTCGAGTCCTTGGTGGCGGACGATTCATGGCGGACTCTGGACGCGGTCGAACGCAACCTCTGGTTCACCCAATTCGACGGTCGGGACGCCACCGCTGGGTCACCTCCGGCGCGCCCGGCTCCCGTGGAACGCGTGGAAGTGTCAGCCCCCCTGAATCTGGGGCGCGTTCTGATTCTTGGGCGGGAAGGCGATCGGCCCACCTCCCGGATGGCGGTCACCACGCGTGCGCTGACGCGGCTGGGGGCGCAAGTGACCGCCCTCGATGTTTCACAAATGGGGATGTTGAAAGAGGCGGGTTCGACAGCGGATGGTCTGGTCGTCTGCGGCGGCAACCTGTCCCACCTCGTGCCCGAGTCGCTCGCACCTTCGGCGTGGCGGGGGGTCATTGACGACACCTCGCGATCAGCGCAAGATGTCGCCCCTCTGATGCCGTTGTTCGATGCGATTGGGATGCGTGATCCACACCTTCACACCCAGCTCTCCGCTGCCGGCCATGACGGTGTGGTGTTCTGTCCACCTTCGGTGGACGCCGAGTACCTCGAGCTGGTGGCCGGGGTAGAGGACGTGGTGCCCGTGCTCCGGACGTGGGCAAGCAAGGAGACCGATGCACGGTTCGCCTCGGCATTCACCTCGGATGTCGTTGACCCGGAGATCAGAATCCAACGCTACAGCGAACTGTGGGGCATGGGTTTGAAGGAGCTTGCCGAACACAGCCGCGCCCGGGTGGGTCTGATCGGCTTCGTCGGCAACAGGAACTCCCCGCTGATAGATGAGATCACACCGTTTGCGGCAGTAGCGGCCGACGTGGTGGTGATTCCGAGGGTCGCGGTGGAGAGTTCCGTGGCACCGTACCCATCGCTCGCACTGCAGGTCCGCGAACGCGGCGAACTCGCCACCAAGCTGCGTCGGCTCGTCGATTCACCATCCCTGCGTGAAGTGGTGGCGAATGCTGATCTCGTTGACAGGTTGGGCGCCGAGCAAGTTCTGCAGCGGCTCGTGACAACTGCCATTCGCCGTCGAGAACGCGCCACCGATGGTCTCCGGTACATGCCGGGACTCACGGAGCATGGCATGGTTTCGCCCCTCCAACCCGTGGCGCCTGTCCCCGGAGGCGAAGCGCAGCGAACGCTTGATCTCTCGATCTCACTCGCCGTCGGCGATTACCACGATCACCTCGTTGACGTCCTGGAAGATGACTCTGTGACCCACAGTGAAACTGCTGCACCGATGCTGAGGCTCATCGTCCTGGCGGCACCCGGGGGGGTATTGGGACGGCTCGCCCTGCGCCTGCGGTATGGCGGAGCGGCTGCAATCGCTCCCGCTGAAACGCTGATCCACGTCTCGACGGAGGGCGAAGTGTTCACCGACGAGATGGTGGCGACTGGAATCCGGTTGCCACACGCACAGGTGTGGCGGAGGGTGTGACGTTCGGATGCGACACGACGTGGTAGAAGAGTCTGAACACAGTGGTGTGGTTGTCCTGCACGATGAGAGGGCTGACTCACGCATGCTGGCGGACGAGGTTGAACGCTCGCTGGGACGATTGGGACATCGGTTCCTTCGTCTCGACGCGAGTCAAGTACCCGTCAGCGATGGGGCTGAAGGACAGCTGCCTTCGGTGGTGGGCACCGTCCTCGCGAATTTTCGTCCGGACGCCGTCGTGCGTTGCGGCATGGCACCTTCGTCGGCGAACGATTGGTTTGCGGGTGTCGCCTCACTTGACGTGTCGAACACCCCGGCGCAGCGCGGACCTGATGCGCTAAACGTGACGGATGGGGTCGGCACTGACGTGATCGATGCTGGACTGGCTGCTGCGCTGGTCTCCCAGGGACTTCGATCCTCGTCAGGGATGGTTCAGGCCCCACTGCGGACCATTGTTGTGTCCGGGTACTTCGGTGCAGGCAATCGCGGAGATGACGTGATTGTCTCGACCCTGCTCGATGCAATCGGGCAGGTCCCGGGCACTCGTGTCGTCCTTGCGTCGCCGTTGCCGCACGCAGCCATCGCCGCATACGGGCGTGCCGCGTTCGATCGTCTCAATGCGCGGGAATGCGAAAGGTGGGCCTCGGTTGCCTCGATGGTCATTCTGGGTCCCGGTGGACTGTGGGACGACTATTCCATCAGCAGCGTCGGAGGCTTCTCCGGCGCCGTGACAGGCGCCACTCGCTCTCCCGCACATCTTGTGCAGCTCCCCCTTCTTGCCCGCGGTTATGGCGGACGATTCCGCGGAGTCGGACTTGGCGCCGGTCCGTTGCGTGATGACGCCTCCCGCGCTGCTGTCAGATTGAGTCTTGCGCTCGCGGATGGCGTGAGTGTCCGGGACACGGATTCCGATGAGCTGCTGACCGCAATTGGCCCCGAGTACGCCGAACGGATTGAGGTGGTGCCTGATCTCGCATGGGCTGCAGACACTCTCCATAACACTGGTGGGAAGCGACCGCCCTGGCTCCCACAGAACGATTGGCTGGCCGTGAACCTGCGGCCCTGGGAGAACGGGACGGAACAGACACGTGTGTGGCAGGAGGTGTGTGGTGTCGCGGTTGCCCGTGGGCTGTCCATCGTGTGTGTGCCGATGCAGCAGCAGGACGCGGATCTCATGCGTAAACTCCCGGTACCTGAGGGAGTCCTCGTCAACCACATGCCGACGAATGCCGAACACCACCAATTCCTCGCAACGCTTGAGGGGGCCAAGGCACTGGTGGCGATGCGCCTCCATGCCGGACTCCTGGGGCATGTCGTGGGAACTCCCGGGGTGGGCATCGCCTACCATCCGAAGGTGTCCAGCCACTACCGCGACATGGGCAGGGCGGAGTTCGTCGTATCCATGCCAGTCCGGCAAGGGCACACCGAGCAGCTCCTTCGGCGGGCTATTGAAGAGGGTGTGGACGACGATCATGCCGCGAAAGTCGCGACCAGACGTCGTGAGGCCCAGACCTTCTTGACCCGGCTCCGCTCTGAGCTCGCTGGACTACCCCCTCGGGCCACGGGGCAGGCCTGGGACGTACTACCGTCCAGAGCTGCTGGCCCCGCGGTGATTGAGGTGCCCGGAACCGTGGTGACGGTGGACCGGGAGGCTGCCACCGGGTTCAACCTGCTTGACGCTGATCGGACAGTGCCCGTCAGCTGCCGAGCCAATGGTCAGGTTGGGCTCATGATGGCCATGTCCAACCGCACCCTCAAGGCGGGGGACTGCGTCCGTGTCGACGCTGATGTGCCCACCGTTGCCCACAAGGGGTACCGCATCCTGCTGTCGCTGAAACCAGCGCTGCGGGAAACCGAATCGCTGGCGGACACAGTCGTCCATGAGGTACTCGTCGACGAACAAGTGGCGGTGTCGATGGATCCGGCACGGTGGAACACGCCCACATCGGTGGTGGTCGCAGGTGTAGCCGAGACGGATCACACGACCGTCTCGATCCGCACACGCGTCGTTCGCGATACCCAGGACTGGGGGTGGGGAGCTGCTTCTGCACTGACCATTCAGTCCGTCTCCGTCCTGCCTTGGAACGGTCAGGGTCCCGTCGCCACGGCTTCGAACCCGTTCGCAACCATCTGGCCCTGATGCGTGGATCTGGCGTCCGTCAGCGCCAGAGGCCTCTGCTGTCCACGATCTTCTTTTCAGCGACGCGCTCGAACGGGATGGACTGGAAGGCATCGTGGTCCACGAGGACGACGACAACGTCCGCGGCATCAAGAGCCTCATCCGTCGGTGTGAGGCGCACGTTGGACAGCCCGGCCAGCTTGTCGGGAAGTTCCGCGACGTGCGGCTCCACAGCGAGGACCCGTGACGAAGGATTTGCTTCGGCGTAGTCATGGACGATCTGGAGGGCGGGGGATTCGCGGAGATCGTCAATATTGGGCTTGAACGCCAACCCCAGCATTGCAACGGTGGGCTGCTCGGCGTCTTCGCTGGCCGCACGGATGCGGTCGATCAGGTAGCGGGGCTTGCTGTCGTTGACCTCACGGGCCGTGCGGATGAGCTTGGCCTCCTCTGGGGCAGCGGCCACGATGAACCACGGGTCCACAGCAATGCAATGTCCACCCACGCCTGGGCCTGGCTGGAGGATGTTGACACGGGGGTGGTGGTTGGCAAGCTCGATGAGTTCCCACACATCGATGCCCAGACGATCAGAGATGATGGAGAGTTCATTGGCGAAGGCGATGTTGACGTCGCGGAAGCTGTTCTCCACCAGCTTGGCCATCTCGGCCGTGGTGGCATTGGTCATCAGGATCTCGCCTTCGCAGAAGATCTCGTACAGGTCACGGGCCTCCTCGGCTGCCTCTGGGGTGATGCCACCGACGATCCGGTCGTTTGAGACGAGCTCGATCATGACTTTGCCTGGGAGTACTCGCTCCGGGCAGTGTGCGAACTTGATCCCAGAGTTTGAGAGGTCCGGTCGTTCTTCAGCCACCACGTCGGCCATGCGCTGCGTGGCTCCGGGTGGCGAGGTGGATTCGAGGATCAGGAGCTCGTCGCCCGTGAGGTGCTTGGCGACAGCGCGGGTAGCGGACTCGATGTAGCTGAGGTCTGCGCTGTGGTCGTCGTTGAAGGGGGTGGGTACCGCGATGATGTACACGGAAGCAGCGACAGGTTCGGTGGAGGCTGTCAACGTGCCGCTGGTGACGGCCCTCGCGACGTAGTCACCAAGGTCAGGTTCCACGAAGGGCACCTTTCCTGAGTTGACGGCCGCAACGGTCTTCGGGCTCACGTCAACGCCGTGGACCTGCTTACCTTTTTCGGCGAAGATCGCGGCTGTCGGGAGGCCGATGTAGCCGAGGCCCACCACGCACACATCTGGTTTCATCACTTAAGCGATCTCCTGGGCCAAGTCCATGGACGGTGTTGTTGTCCGGCTGAGCCGGGCAATGGGTGATTCTTACCCTAACGATCGAGAGGACTGGTCGTGCAATTACCCCACGTGAAACGTGCATCAGACGTGGGCTGTGATGCGTACGTCACATCACAGCCCACGTCTTGTACACGTCCTACTGGCGTTCGAACCTGGTCCGCTGGGTGATCAGCCCTCCTCGGAATCCTCGGAGACCTCGAGCGTCAGCTCATCCGGCAGCGCCATGGTGGTGGGCATGACGGAGGGGACTTCGGACATCGGAACGATCTCGGGTTCGACGAACATTGGTTCACCAGCCATGTCGAGAACCTTGGGAATGACCTTGTCGCACAACCTGTTGTCCGAGAAGTCCCGAAGCGGCTTGGTGGACATGGCGCTCCAGTCCTTCGCGACGTTCTCAAGCTTGGCCGCTGCCTGATCCAGCGAGTGCTTGGTTGCGTAGCAGGAAATGAGCTGTAGTTCGGAGATGTGGCCGTCGTTGTAGTTGTAGTTGATGTTGCGGCCCGTGTAGCGCTCCGGGACCGTGACCTGGAGACCGTCGGCTGTCAGATTGCCCTCGGCGAACTTCAACCAGCGGCCGCCGTAGTACGCCTCAACAGCAACCTTTCCGGCGCCCTTGATGGTGAGCTTGTTGGTGGCTGTCCTGTGGACGAGCAGGTCGTAGGCGGGAGTGGTGCTCTTGGCCAGCGAGTCAGCG